>Ga0210401_10000054_pt1 | contig 127472 bp, 111 predicted proteins | sample IncBWH32MmetaG_FD_150866 | JGI IMG/M metagenome (GOLD analysis project Ga0210401, IMG submission 150866) | Forest soil microbial communities from Barre Woods Harvard Forest LTER site, Petersham, Massachusetts, United States - Inc-BW-H-32-M | ecosystem: Environmental > Terrestrial > Soil >...
CCGGATCAAAGTCTGCTTGCCGACTCCTCGGGGCTTTTCGCAGGCTGCCACGTCCTTCATCGCCTGTGATCGCCAAGGCATCCACCACATGCACTTAGTCGCTTGATCCTATAACCCTGCCGCCGCTCCTTGCGGAACGTTGGCGTGGATTCATGCGACCGCGTTCGCCGTTCTCAAATGCTGAGAGCTCGAAAAAAAATGCAATCACAACCCAGCACCAACCCCGCGCTCATCGTGCGGAGTTGATGCGCTTTGCTTCTTCCGAATTGTTAAAGATCGAAACAGCCTTGGTTCGAAAACCAAGCGGCAGCGCACGGTTCCCGCGCGCTGGCGTTTGAATTCCGCTGCCAGCAACCCTCCTACGCGCTTCGCGCTACGGAGGGCACCCTGCTGCGCAGGGTGGTGGAGGTGAACGGGATCGAACCGATGACCTCCTGCTTGCAAAGCAGGCGCTCTCCCAACTGAGCTACACCCCCGAATTCTGGTGGGTCTGGTTGGATTCGAACCAACGACCCCCGCCTTATCAAGACGGTGCTCTAACCGGCTGAGCTACAGACCCCCGACCGAGGACCGAGCTCGAATCCGGGGAGTGAGGGTTCAGCCCGCGTCCAGAAGGGCCGGCTCATTGTCTCGATCCTGATCCGCGATCCTGAATCCCCGCTGCTTCAGACAACAACCGATAAGTGTGGGCACCTGAATCGAGGCGCGTGCTCTAGAAAGGAGGTGATCCAGCCGCACCTTCCGATACGGCTACCTTGTTACGACTTCACCCCAGTCATGAAGCTCACCGTGGTCGCCGCCCCCCTTGCGGTTAGGCAAACGGCTTCTGGTGAACCCCACTCCCATGGTGTGACGGGCGGTGTGTACAAGACCCGGGAACGTATTCACCGTGACATGCTGATCCACGATTACTAGCGATTCCGACTTCATGCAGTCGAGTTGCAGACTGCAATCCGGACTACGACCGGCTTTCCAGGATTAGCTCCCCCTCGCGGGTTGGCAGCCCTTTGTACCGGCCATTGTATGACGTGTGAGGCCCTACCCATAAGGGCCATGAGGACTTGACGTCATCCCCACCTTCCTCCGGTTTGTCACCGGCAGTCTCACTAGAGTGCCCTTTCGTAGCAACTAGTGACAAGGGTTGCGCTCGTTGCGGGACTTAACCCAACATCTCACGACACGAGCTGACGACAGCCATGCAGCACCTGTGTCCCGGCTCCCTTTCGGGCACTCCCACATCTCTGCGGGATTCCGGGCATGTCAAGGGTAGGTAAGGTTTTTCGCGTTGCATCGAATTAATCCACATCATCCACCGCTTGTGCGGGTCCCCGTCAATTCCTTTGAGTTTTAATCTTGCGACCGTACTCCCCAGGCGGTCGACTTCACGCGTTAGCTGCGTTACCGAGAAAATGAATTCCCGACAACTAGTCGACATCGTTTAGGGCGTGGACTACCAGGGTATCTAATCCTGTTTGCTCCCCACGCTTTCGTACATGAGCGTCAGTCTCATCCCAGGGGGCTGCCTTCGCCATCGGTGTTCCTCCACATCTCTACGCATTTCACTGCTACACGTGGAATTCCACCCCCCTCTGACAGACTCGAGCCTGGCAGTCACAAATGCAGTTCCCAGGTTAAGCCCGGGGATTTCACATCTGTCTTACCAAGCCGCCTGCGTACGCTTTACGCCCAGTAATTCCGATTAACGCTCGCACCCTACGTATTACCGCGGCTGCTGGCACGTAGTTAGCCGGTGCTTATTCTGCAGGTACCGTCATTAACGCGGGGTATTAGCCCGCGCCGTTTCGTTCCTGCCAAAAGCGGTTTACAACCCGAAGGCCTTCTTCCCGCACGCGGCATGGCTGGATCAGGCTTTCGCCCATTGTCCAAAATTCCCCACTGCTGCCTCCCGTAGGAGTCTGGGCCGTGTCTCAGTCCCAGTGTGGCTGGCCGTCCTCTCAGACCAGCTACCGATCGTCGCCTTGGTGGGCTTTTACCTCACCAACTAGCTAATCGGAAATCGGCCGCTCCGATAGCGCGAGGTCTTGCGATCCCCCGCTTTCACCCGTAGGTCGTATGCGGTATTAGCCAGTCTTTCGACTGGTTATCCCCCACTACCGGGCACGTTCCGATTTATTACTCACCCGTTCGCCACTCGCCACCAGGGTTGCCCCCGTGCTGCCGTTCGACTTGCATGTGTAAGGCATGCCGCCAGCGTTCAATCTGAGCCAGGATCAAACTCTTCAGTTTTAGTCCTGTGCGCTCGCGCTGATGCAATTTCATCGGCACGATCGCTTGCTCGCGGAAATTGAAGCGGATACTTCAATTGACGTGAGCACCTATCAAAATCCAAGCAAAGCCACCGCAGACGACGTCGTGAGACGCGCGCACGCAGTGGTTGCGCCTGTTCATCAGGCACCCACGCTTATCGGCTGTTCGATTGTTAAAGAGCAATTCGCCCCCGCGCATGTTGCATCGCAAACGCGCAGAAGCAGCAAAGAAGCGGGATTATCGGGCCGCCTTAATTTGATGTCAAGGCAACACACGCGGGCAATGCCTGTGGGGGCGCTCCGAGAGCCCCCGGCAACTACAACGTAAGCCACTGACGGAAAATACTTTTATAGCTAAGAGTGACCGAAGCGAGGCGGGCGCTTCTCCAGAAACGCCGCCATCCCCTCCTTCTGGTCGGTGGTGGCAAACAGCGCATGAAACACGCGCCGCTCGAACAGCATGCCCTCCTTCAGCGGCGCTTCGAACGCACGATTGATGGCTTCCTTCGCCATCATCACGGCCGGCAGCGAGTATGCGGCGATGGTGGCTGCCACCGACAGGACCTCCTCGTGCAGCCGGGCGGCCGGTACCACCCGCGCCACCAGTCCGCACCGCTCGGCCTCCTCCGCGTCCATCGTGCGGCCGGTCAGGACCAGGTCCATCGCCTTGGCCTTGCCGATCGCGCGCGGCAGCCGCTGGGTGCCGCCAGCGCCTGGAATGATGCCCAGCTTGATTTCCGGCTGGCCGAAGCGCGCGTTATCGGCCGCGATGATCAGGTCGCACATCATCGCCAGCTCGCACCCGCCACCCAGCGCGTAGCCGCTGACCGCCGCAATCAGCGGCTTGCGGACGCGCTGCAGCGCGTCCCAGTTGCGCGTGATGAAGTCGTCCTTGAACACGTCGATGAACGAGCGGTCCTTCATCGCGGCGATGTCGGCGCCGGCGGCGAAGGCCTTTTCACTGCCGGTGATCACGATCGCGCCGATGCCGTCGTCCTGATCGAAGCGCTGCAGCGCGGCGCCCAGCTCGTCGATCAAGGCGTCGTTCAGCGCGTTGAGCGCCTTGGGCCGGTTCAGCGTGACCCAGCCGACGCGGCCGCGCGCTTCTACCAGAACCAGTGATTCCATAACGGGCGCCTCCTCGATGTCCAGCGGCAAAGCTTCGAAGCGAGCCTAGCTTGCCACAGAAACCCTGCAGGATCGGCTACGAGGGGTCTCGGCCGGCAACCCCCTGCTGCTCCAGGTGCTCCAGGATGGTGGCCGCAGCCAGCGGTCGCGAATACAGAAAGCCCTGCGCGTACTCGCACCCGAGCGCGCGCAGGTATTCGCCCTGCTCGCGGGTCTCGATGCCCTCGGCCACGACCTTCAATCGGAAATGGCGCGCCACCGCCAGCATCGCGTGGACGATGGCGCGGCTGTCGGCGTCGTCCGGAATGCCCTCGACGAACGACCGGTCGATCTTCAGCGACTGGATCGGCAGGCGCTTGAGGTAACCCAGCGTGGAGTAGCCGGTTCCGAAATCGTCCAGCGACAGGCCGACCCCGAGCGAGGCGAGCTCGGAGAGCACGTCGTTGTTGATCTCGCCCTCCTTGACCAGCTCGCGCTCGGTGATCTCGAGCGTAATCATCGCGGGTTCGATGCGGAACTTGGTCAGCGCGCCTCGCAGCATGATCGGCAGCTTGTTCGATCCGAGTTCGCTGCCGGCCACGTTGATGGCAATCGGAATGTCGAAACCCGGGCGCACGCGCCGCCAGCGCAGGATCTGCCCGCACACCTCGTTGACGACCCAGCGGGTGATGCGCTCCGACAGGCCGCTTTTCTCGGCCACCTTGACGAAGCTGTCCGGCGCGAGCATCCCCTTGGTCGGGTGATTCCACCGGATCAGGGCCTCCAGGCCCACGATGCGCCCGCTCGCCATCTCCACCTGCGGCTGGTAGTCGACCATGAACTGGGCCGACTCGGACTGGACCGCCTTGGTCATCTCCAGGCCCAGCTGCGCCTCGCGCGTGTCGCGCTCGTGGCGGATCGCGTTGAAGAAACTGACCTGGTTGCGGCCGTCATCCTTGGCCTGAGTCAGGGCCGCATTGGCGTTCTTCAACAGCGTGCTGCCCTCGCGGCCGTGTTCGGGGAACAGCGCCACGCCGATCGACGCCGACATCTGCGTGTCGACCTTGGGCACCAGATCCGAACGGTGCAGCGCCTGCGCCACGCGCGCCGCCAGCAGCGCCACCTCCTGCCGGTGCTCGAACTCGTTGACCACCACGGCAAACTCGTCGCTCGTCATCCGCGCCACCGTGCCGCCGTCGCCGATGGTCTCTTTCAGAACGTGCCCGACCGATTTGATCAGCGCGTCGCCGACCAGGTGTCCCAGCGTGTTGTTGATTTCCTTGAATCGGTCCAGGTCGATCATCATCACCGCCAGCCGGCGCCGGCGCGCGCTGCAGGTCATGATCGCGTCGCGCAGGTTCTCGCCCAGCATGTGCCGGTTCGGAAGGCCCGTCAGCGGGTCATACCAGGCAAGCTGCTCGATCTTGGTCTCGGCCTGCTGCCGCTGCGACGCCTCAGCCGCCAGCGCGACCATCAGGGCCGCAGTGACGACGAATCCGATCTCGTCGTCGTCCCAGTTGCGTCGCGAGGTGCTGCTCACGCAGATCGCGCCGATCACCTCGCCGTCCAGCATCACCGGCGCCAGCAGCAGGCTGCGCACACTGCCCCAACGCGCATCCTTGATCAGGTCGCGCGTCAGCTCCGACTCGGCCGTGTCGGCGAGCACGATCGGCCGATTCTGCCCCAGCCGGGCCAGCATCGCGGCAAAAGCCAGGTCCGGAAAGCGCACGCCGTTCCAGTCGCGCACGAAGCGCTGGTCGGCGTACAGGTACAGCGACTCGCAGTTCATCGAGTCGGAGTCCGGCGACAGGCGCCAGTAGCTCACGCCGCCACAGCGCAGCGCGTCGGCCGCCGCCCGCAGCACGTTGGCGAGCGACTGGGAGTATTCCCCGCGGGTCTGGATCGCCAGCTGCAACAGCCGATCGCGCAACTCCAGCCGCCGCGCGTGACGCGCGTCGGCGTCGTAGCCCTGCGGTACCAGGTCGGTGACGTCGCGCGCCGTCAGCAGCAGGCCGCGCAGCGCGTCGTCGGCCAGCCGGTTGCGCACGCTGATCCACAGCGCCCGTTCCTCGCCATTGGCTGTCTTGGCGTGCACCAGGCAGTTGCGCGGACGCGCCTCGTCCTCGCCGCTGATGGCAGCACGGATCGCGTCGGCCAGCCGGGCCCGGTCCTCCTCGACCACCAGCTCCAGCACGTTGCGTCCCAGGCTCGCCTCCGGCGCCAGCCCCAGCGTGGCCTGGATCGACGGCGACTGAAACGTGATCCTGCCGCCGGAGTCGAGCAGCATGGTCAGGTCGGCCGCAAGTTCGGCGAACACGCGCAGGCGCCGCCTCAGGCGGGCCGCCTGGCTGCGCAGCGCGCTTTGCTCGCTGACGTCGCGCACGCGGGCCACCACGCCGCGCACGCGCGGATCGTGCAAGTAGCCGGTCAGCTCGATCGACAGCCGCCGCAGGGCGCCGTCCGGACTGGGCGCGCGAGCGGTCGCGATCAGCGCGGGATGGGCGCGACCCGGCTCGGCGCAGACGCGATCGAAGCGGGTGATGAATTCGCGCGCGCTGGGCTCATCGATCAGGTACTCGAACGGGACGCTCAGCGCGTCGGACGCCGAGGTTCCCAGCACCTCGTCGATCGCGCCGTTCAGCACCAGGATCCTTCGGTTCAGCCCGAGCAGCAGGGCTACCTCGCCGCTTCCGCCCGACAACGCGGTCAGCCGCGCGATCGCATTGCGGGCGCTTCGCTGGGCCACGCGCTCGTTCGACACCTCGCGCAATCCGACCACCGCGACCCGCTCGGACTCGACTTTCAGCAGCGATGCGGCCAGGTCCACCACGAGGTTGCGGCCGTCGGCGGTGCGCAGCTTGGCGCGCTGCTGCAGCGATTCGCGGTCGAGCAGCCGGCTCCACAGCACGCCCCAGCGGCGGGCGAAGTCGCGGTGGCGCGCGTAGCCGACCAGTTCCGACAGGTGACGTCCGACCAGCGACTGGCGCTCGGCCCCGACGAACAGTGCGAAAGCTTGGTTGGCCGCCAGAATCTGGGCCGAGGCGTTCAGACACACAGTCGGCCACGGCAGCTGTTCGAACGCTTCGCCTTTCAGCGCCGATTCGACCGCCGATTGCCTCAGGGGGATGACCGCAGAACTCAAGCCGCTTTCGTCCCTCGCCGGTACGTTGGATTCATTTTGGCATTCGAACGTTACCGGATGGGTATTTTGCCACGAACACCGGGCGCCGGTTCAAAATATATGCGCAACCAGCATCGAGGTGCGCGATGTTCCAGGCGATCCTTCTGAACCGCAACGGCGAGCAGTTCGAAGCCGCCGCACGCTCCATCCCGGACGAGGAGCTGCTGCGACAGACGCCCGGCACCGACGTGCTGCTCGAGGTCGAGTATTCGACCGTCAATTTCAAGGATGCGCTGGCGCTGATCAACCGGTCGCCGATTGTGCGACGGTGGCCGATGGTGCCTGGAATCGACTGTGCCGGCCGCGTCGCCGCCAGCCAGGACCCGCGCTGGCGCGTGGGCGACCGGGTCGTTCTGAACGGCTGGGGGGCGGGCGAACAGTACTGGGGAGGCCTGGCCCAGAAGGCCCGCGTGCGCGGTGAATGGCTGGTGGCGCTGCCGCCCCGGTTCACGACCCGGCAGGCCATGGCGATCGGAACGGCCGGGTACACCGCGGCGCTGTCGATGGTTGCGCTGGAGCGGTACGGCTTGCAATCGAGCCAGGGCGACGTGCTGGTCACCGGAGCCACCGGCGGGGTCGGTTCGATCGCGATCGCGCTGCTGGCGGCGCGCGGCTACCGTGCCGTCGCCGCCACCGGCAAGCCGGGCGAGTCGGACTACCTGACGCGGCTCGGAGCGGCCCAGATCATCGACCGCAAGGAACTGGCGGCCCCGGGCAAACCGCTGCAGACGGAGCGCTGGGCGGCCGCCGTGGACTCGCTCGGCAGTCACACGCTGGCCAATATCTGCGCCCAGCTGCGGCGCGGTGGCGCGGCAGCCGCCTGCGGCCTGGCGCAGGGGATGGACCTGCCCGCTTCCGTGGCGCCGTTCATCCTGCGGGGCGTCAGCCTGCTCGGAATCGACAGTGCGATGGCCCCGATGGCCCGGCGCCAGGCGGCTTGGCAAGTGCTGTCAGAGTCGCTCGATCCGGCCCGGCTGGAATCGATCGTGCGCGAAGTTCCTCTAGCGGGTGCCTTCGATGTGGCACGCGACGTCCTGGAGGGCCGCAACACCGGCCGGGTCGTCGTCGACGTCAATCGCTAAAGCGCGCCATCGTTCATCTGCACAGACGCAACGCAATTGTCCACGCGGCCAGGCAGGGGTAATCGCCCCGCGCCTGTGGCAAATTGTGCGCAGCTGAATTCGCTGGAGTCAGGCCATGCTGCAACTGAAAGTGAACGGAAAGACGGTGCCTGTCGATGCCGATCCCAACACGCCGCTTCTGTGGGTGCTGCGCGATCACCTGGGTATGACCGGAACGAAATTCGGCTGCGGAGTGGCCGCCTGCGGCGCGTGCACGGTGCACTTGAACGGTAACGCGGTGCGGTCGTGCTCCTTGCCGGTATCGGCGGCCGCCGGCGGCGAAGTCATGACGATCGAGGCCGCTGCGGGCGACCGGGTCGGGCACGTGGTGCAGCAGGCCTGGATCCGCAACGACGTCGTTCAGTGCGGCTACTGCCAGTCCGGACAGATCATGGCCGCGATCGGACTGCTGAAAACCAAACGCCATCCGACCGATGCCGACATCGATGCCGCGATGTCCGGCAACCTGTGCCGCTGCGGCACCTACGGCCGCATCCGCGCCGCGATCAAGGATGCGGCCCGCTCGCTGGCGGCGTAAGGAGCGCGAACATGGACCCTGGGATCGAAGTTCACACCGATCGGGATGCGCTGCTCACGGCGCTGGCGTCCGGGCGCGCCGTGCCGGTCAGCCGCAGGCAGTTCTTGAAGGCGACCGGAATGGCCGGCGGCGGCCTGATGCTGGGAATCGGGCTGGGACAAGGTGGCCCTCTGGGCGGCCGGCCGGCGGCCGCACAGGAAGGCGGCGCACCGCCCACCAAGGTCTATCCGCCGGCTGCTTTCATCCGGATCGGCGAAGACGAACGCGTCACGGTCATCGTGGGCAAGCTCGAGTTCGGCCAGGGCATCCTGACGTCGATGCCGATGCTGATCGTGGAGGAGCTGGACTGCGACTGGGACAAGGTTCGTGCGGAACATGCCCCGGCCGATCTGGTGTACGAGAACCCGGTGTTCCACGCGCAGTTCACGGGTGGCTCGATGTCGATCATGACCAGCTACACCCAGATGCGCACGATCGGCGCGGCGGCCCGGCAGATGCTGATGTCGGCAGCGGCGCAGCGCTGGGGCGTTACGCCCGACAAAGTCGCGACGCGCCGCGGGGTCGTGTTCGAGAAGGGCGGAAAACGCTCGCTCACCTACGGCCAGCTGGCGCACGACGCGATGGGCCTGCCGGTGCCGACCGACGTCGCGCTGAAGGACCCGAAGACCTTCACGCGGATCGGGAAGCCGACGCGACGCCTTGATTCGCCAGAGAAGATCAACGGCAAGGCGCAGTTCGGGATGGACGTGCACTTGCCGGACATGCGGGTGGCCGTGCTGGCCCGCCCGCCGGTATTTGGCGGCAAGATCACCAAAGTCGATGACGCCAAGGCACGCGCGGTGCCGGGCGTCGAAGCGGTGCTGCAGGTTCCGCTCGATCGGGGCGGCATCGGCGTCGCCGTCATCGCCAAGGGCTACTGGCCGGCTCACCAGGGGCGCGATGCGCTCGACCTGCAGTGGGACCTGCCGGCCGGACCGACCACCGCGTCGCAACTGGAGCAATACCGGGCCATGCTGTCGCAGCCGGGCCCCTTGGTCGCACGCACCGTGGGCGATCCAAACGCACTGGCCGGTGCCGCCAAGCGGATCGAGGCGGATTACGAGTTTCCCTACCTGGCGCACGCTCCGATGGAGCCGCTCAACGCGACCGCCGATCTGAAGGCCGACTCGCTGACGGTGTGGAGCGGCACCCAGATGCAGACGCTCGACCAGGCGCTGGCCGCCAAGGCCGCCGGATTGAAGCCGGAGCAGGTGAAAATCGTCACGATGTTCGCCGGCGGCGGCTTCGGACGGCGCGCTAATCCGAACTCCGACTTCGTGGTCGAAGCGGTGAACGTGGCCAAGGCGATGCGCCAGGCCGGCATCGAGGCGCCGGTCAAGGTGATCTGGTCGCGCGAGGACGACATCCGGGGCGGGTATTACCGGCCGATGAACATGCACCGCGTCCGCGTCGGACTCGACCAGAGCGGAGTGCCGGTAGCCTGGAGCCACCTGGTCGTCGGCCAGTCGATCTTGAAGGGAACACCCTTCGAAGCGGTGCCCCTGCTGTTCAAGGATGGAATCGATTCGACTTCGGTTGAGGGCGTGGTCGATACCCCGTACCGGCTGCCCAATTTCCGGGTGGAAGTGAACTATCCGGACATCAACGTCCCGGTGCTGTGGTGGCGCTCGGTCGGCCACACCCACACCGCGTACGTGATGGAGACGCTGGTCGACGAGCTGGCCGCCTCGGCCGGCAAAGATCCGATCGAGTATCGATTGGCGCTGCTGGATCCGGCCCAGACGCGCCATCGGGCTGCGCTCGAGCTGGTTCGAAGCAAGTCCCGCTGGGGCAGCCCGCTGCCGGCGGGGCGCGCCCGCGGGGTCGCCGTGCACAAGAGCTTCGAGTCGGTCGTGGCCCAAGTGGCCGAGGTGTCGGTCGACCAGGGCCGCATCCGGGTTCACAAAGTGACCTGCGCGATCGACTGCGGACGGGCGGTCAATCCGCTCACGGTCGACGCTCAGGTCGTCTCGGGCGTGGCGTTCGGCTTGAGCGCGGCGCTGTACGGGCGCATCACGCTCAAGGACGGCCGGGTCGAGCAGAGCAACTTCCCGGACTACCCGGTGCTACGATTCGACGAAATGCCGCAGACCAGCGTCCACATCGTCCCGAGCAGCGCCGCCCCGACCGGACTGGGCGAACCGGGTACGCCTCCGATCGCCCCCGCGGTTGCCAACGCGCTGGCGCGTCTGACCGGCAAGCGCTTCAGACGACTGCCGTTCGATTTGAGCGCCGCGTGACGCGCTCGGGCGCCGAGGCGGCGCCGGGAGTGCCGCTTCCGGTGCTGTCGACGTTCGACGCCGCGATGATCGTCTGCGGCATTGTGATCGGCGGCAGTATTTTCGTGCTGCCGTCGCTGGTCGCGTCGACCGCGGGCTCGGTCGACTGGATGTTCGCCGCCTGGGTCCTGGGCGCGGTGCTGACGCTGGTCGGGTCGCTGTGCTACGCGGAGCTGGCGTCGACTTTCCCCCATGCCGGTGGCGACTATCACTTCCTGACGCGGGCGTTCGGCCGTGACGTCAGCTTCTTCTTCGGATGGGCGCGTGTCGTCGTGACCACGACTGGACCCACCGCCATGCATGCGTACATCTTCGGCGGCTACGCCTCGCGCATCCTGCCGCTGGGCGCCGCATCGTCGGCGGTTTACGCGGCGCTGGTCGTGGTGCTGCTGACGGCGCTGAACGTGCTCGGACTGAAGGAGTCGTCGCGCACCCAGAACCTGGTAACGCTTGTGCTGGTCGCCGGCATGGTGCTGGTGGCGCTCGGAGGCTTTCTGACGCCGGCCGAGGCCTCGCCCGCGGCCGCTGCCCAGCCGGCCACCCCGCCCTTGCTGGGCCTGGCCCTGGTGTTTGTGCTGTACACCTATGGCGGCTGGAACGAGGCCGCCTACATTTCGGCCGAGCTGCGCGGCGGCCGGCGCGCGATCCTGACGGCGCTGCTGTGCGCGATCGCGGTGATCACGGCGCTGTACCTCGTATTCGTCGCCGCGCTGGACGCCGGCCTCGGTTTCGAGGGACTCAAGGCGAGCGACGCCCCGGCCGCCGACGTGGCAAGGCGCGCCTTCGGGCCGTTCGGGCAGACGCTGATCGCGACCGTCGTATGCCTGTCGGTGCTGGCTTCCAGCAACGCGACCATGATTGTCGGGGCGCGCTCGAATTACGCGCTCGCGCTGGACTGGCCGATCCTGTCGTTCATGAGCCGCTGGGACCGCAAGCGGGACGTGCCGGTGGCCGCCTTCGTGGTGCAGGGCGCGATCACGCTGGGCCTGGTGGTCTTCGCCGCGTATGAGCAGAACCAGGTGCGCACGATCGTCGAATTCACGGCCCCGGTGTTCTGGTTCTTCTTCCTGCTGAGCGGCATTTCGCTGTTCGTGCTGCGAAAGAAGTACGCGCACGTAGCGCGCCCATGCCCGGTGCCGCTTTATCCGCTGCTGCCCCTGATCTTCGTCGGTACCTGCGCCTTTCTGCTCTGGAACAGCCTGAAGTATGCTCAATCGCACCATGCGCTACAGGTCGCCTTCGGCGTGATGGCCGTCGGCTTCGCCCTCTGGCTGATCGCCCGTTTGAAGGGCAAATGACGATCCGCTACGCCGTACGGCCCGCCGACCCGGGCGCGCACCTGTTTCACGTGACCGTCCGCGTGGATGGCCCCGATCCGGAGGGTCAGCGCTTCGCGCTGCCCGTGTGGAACCCCGGCAGCTACATGATCCGCGAGTTCGCGCGCCACATCGTGCGCCTGACCGCGCTGTGCGGCGGACGCAAGCTGCGCGTCGAAAAGCTGGACAAGCACACCTGGCAGTGCGCGCGCGCGGACGGCGAGGTGACGCTGGCCTACGAGGTCTACGCCTTCGATCTGTCGGTTCGCGCCGCCTACCTCGATGCGGAACTGGCGTTCTTCAACGGCGCGGCGCTGTTGCTGGCGCCGGCCGGGCGCGAACGCGAGGACTGCCGCATCGACCTGTTTCCGCCCGCCCGCACGCGTGGCGGCCCCTGGCAGCTGATCACGGGCCTGAGGCCGGCGCGCGGCACCCGCGCAGGCGCGTTCGGCACCTATCTGGCCCAGGACTACGAGGAGTTGATCGACGGTCCGGTGCAGATGGGCCGCTTTGCGCACGCCCGCTTCGAGGCGTGCGGCGTGGCGCACGAGATCGCCATCAGCGGGCGCGTGGCGCGGCTGGACCTGGCCCGCGTCCAGGCCGATCTGGTCCGCCTGTGCGAGGCGCATATCCGTCTGTTCGAGCCGCGCCGGCCGCGCCCGCCGTTCGACCGCTACGCCTTCCTGACGATGGCGGTGGACGAAGGCTATGGCGGTCTGGAGCACCGCAATTCATCGGCGCTGATCTGCCGGCGCGACGATCTGCCGCATCTGGGCATGAAGGAGGCGACCGAAGGCTACCGGCGCTTCCTCGGGCTGGCCAGCCACGAGTACTTCCACGTATGGAACGTGAAGCGGATTCGTCCGCAGGCTTTTGTTCCGTACGACCTTTCCAGTGAGAACTACACGCGGCTGCTGTGGGCCTTCGAGGGATTCACCGCCTACTACGACGACCTGATGCTGGCGCGGGCGGGCCTGGTGTCCGAGGCCCAGTACCTGGAGGTGCTGGGCCGCACGATCACCACCGTGATGCAGCGCAGTGCGCGCCTGAAGCAGAGCCTGGCCGAGAGTTCCTTCGACGCGTGGATCAAGTACTACCGGCAGGACGAGAACGCGCCCAACAGCGTGGTGAGCTACTACCAGAAGGGTGCGCTGGTTGCGCTGGCGCTGGACCTGGCGATCCGGCACGAAAGCGGCGCCCGCCGTTCGCTGGACGACGTGATGCGCTGGCTGTGGCGCAGCTTCCGCCTGGCCGGCCCGGACTACCGCGGCGTCGGCGAAGACGGAATCATCGAGGCTATCGCGCAGGCGAGCGGGCTGGATCTGGCGCGCACCGTGCGTGCCTGGACCGAAGGCACGCGCGATCCGGACCTGGCCGCGCTGCTGCAGACGGTCGGGATCCGGCTGCAGCGCAAGCTGGCGCTCGAATCACCCCATTTTGCGCTGCTGGGACTGACGCTGCAGGCCGCGGGCGGCGAGGCCCGCGTGGCACAGGTGTTCGACGGCGGCCCGGCGCAGCACGCCGGCATTGCGGCCGGAGACCTGCTGGTCGCGCTCGATGGCCTGCGCGTGGCGCCTGCGCGCCTGGATGCGCTGCTGGCCCGGTACTCGCCTGGCGACACGATCGAGGCGCTGACGTTCCGGCGCGAGGAGCTGCACCGCTTCGAGGTGACTCTGAGCAGGCAGCCGCCGCCGCGCTTCGTGCTGGAGGTCGACCAGCGGGCGAGCACCGCAGCGCAACGGCGCCGCGCCGCGTGGTGCGGGCCGCGGCGGGCTTGAGCGCCCTCACCCCCCTGCTTCGCCGAGCGTAGCCCGGCTTCGCAGGGGGGTGAGGGCGATTCACACGCCTGCGCACCAGTCGATCGCGCCGCGCGCGTGCGATGTCAGGAAGGCATTGGTTGCCGAAAAATGCGAACAGCTGGAAAACGGCAGCGGCGCGCGCCTCGCCGACAGCGGCGAAGGGTGGTTCGCGAGCAAAACGCGGTGCCGATCGCCCGCGGCCGCGATGATCGGCTGCAGCGCCTGTGCGTGCGCGCCCCACAGCAGGAAAACCTTCGGCGCAGGCTCCTGTGCCACCGCCTCGACCAGCCCGCGCGTGAACGGCTCCCAGCCCTGACCGGCGTGGCTGGCGGGCCGGTCCTGCTCGACGGTCAGCACCGCGTTCAGCAGCAGCACGCCCTGGCGCGCCCAGCGCTGCAGGCACACGGAGCCGGCGCGTGCACAGTCGCAGTCGCGCGCGACTTCGGCCAGTATGTTGCGCAGGCTGGGCGGCGCCCGCACGCCTTCGGGCACCGAAAAAGCCAGACCGTGCGCCTGGCCGGGGCCGTGATAAGGATCCTGGCCGACGATCACGGCGCGCACCTGATCCGGCCGGGCGCCTTCAAGCGCCGCCAGCGGCCGCGGCGGGTACACGATCGCGCCCGCCTTGATCCGGTCGTCGACGAAGCGGCACAGCCGCTCGCGGGCGGCGCTGCACAGGAACGCAGCGCTGGCGGCGCGCCAGCCCGGCGCCAGCGCATCGAACTGCGCCGCCAGCGGCGCCGCCAGGCTGCTCAAGCGAACAGCCGCGCCAGCTCGGCCCCGGGGTCATCGGCCCGCATCAGCGCCTCGCCCACCAGGAAGGCGTTCACACCCGCCTCGCGCAGCCGCGCCAGGTCGGCCGGCTGCAGCACCCCGCTTTCGGCGATCACCAACCGCTGCGGATCGACCTGCGGCAGCAGCCGCAGCGTGGTGTCGAGCGACACCTCGAACGTTTTCAGGTCCCGGTTGTTGATGCCGATCAGCGGCGTCGAAAGGCGCAGCGCCTGCTCCAGCTCGGCCGCGTCGTGCACTTCGACCAGTACGGCCAGGCCCAGCGCTTGCGCCGCAGCCTCCAGATCGCGCATCAGGGCGGGCTCGAGCGCCGCAACGATCAGCAGCACGCAGTCCGCCCCCCAGGCGCGCGCTTCGGCCACCTGGTACTCGTCCACGATGAAGTCCTTGCGCAGCGCGGGCAGGCCGCTCGCCTTGCGCGCCTCGTGCAGGTAGGCCGGCGCGCCCTGGAAGAAGTGTCGGTCGGTCAGCACCGAAAGGCAGGCGGCGCCGCCGCGGGCGTAGCTGGCCCCGATGCTGACCGGATCGAAGTTCTCGCGCAGCACGCCGCGCGAGGGCGAGGCGCGCTTGACCTCGGCGATCACCGCCGCGGCACCCTGCGCAATCCTGGCCCGCAGGGCCCCGGTGAAGTCGCGCAGATCCTGGCGGGCCTCGGCGCGCGCTCGCAGCGCGGCCAATGTTTCGTGCTGCTTGGCCTGCGCAACCTCGGCCCGCTTGACTTGCAGTATGCGGCTGAGAAGGTCCGACATCTGGTTCCACGCAGGCGCAGCACCGCCCGTCCTGTCAGCCAGCGGCCAGCCCGCGGGTGGCGCTGACGAACTGATCCAGCTTGCTGCGGGCGGCCCCGCTCGCAATCGCCTCGCGCGCCCGCGCGATGCCTTCCTGGATCGAACCGGCCGCACCGCAAGCGTACAGCGCCACGCCCGCGTTCAGGGTGACGATCTCGCGCGCGGTACCGGGCGCACCGTTCAGCGCTTCCAGGACCATCGCCCGGGACTCTGCCGCGTTGGCTACCTTGATGCCGCGATTGGACACCATCGCCAGGCCAAAGTCCTCCGGATGGATCTCGTACTCCAGCACGTGGCCGTCTTTCAGTTCGCCCACCAGCGTCGCCGCCCCCAGCGACACCTCGTCCATGCCGTCTTTTCCGTAAACGACCAGCGCGTGCTCGGTGCCCAGCTGCTGCAGCACGCGCACCAGGATTCCGACCAGGTCCGGGTGAAACACCCCGAGCAGTTGATTCGGAGCCGAAGCCGGATTCGTCAGCGGACCCAGAATGTTGAAAATGGTCCGTACCCCCAGCTCGTTGCGGACCGGCGCGGCGTGTTTCATCGCCGCGTGGTGATTCGGCGCGAACATGAAGCCGATGCCGGTCTGCTGCAGACACAGGGCGACCTGATCGGGCGGCAGCGTGATGTGAGCACCGAGCGCCTCCAGCACGTCGGCGCTGCCCGAGCCGGACGACACGCCCCGGTTGCCGTGCTTGGCCACGCGCGCTCCGGCGGCCGCGGCGACGAACATCGCGGCGGTGGAGATGTTGAAGGTCCGGGCGCCGTCGCCACCGGTGCCGACGATGTCGACCAGATGCCGCTGATCGGAGACGGTGACCTTGGTGGCGAACTCCCGCATGATGCGGGCTGCGGCGGCGATCTCGCCCACGGTCTCCTTTTTCACCCGCAGTCCCATCAACAGGCCGGCGATCTGCACCGGCGACAGCTCCCCGCTCATCAGCCGCCGCCACAACGACAACATCTCGTCGTGGAAGATTTCGCGGTGCTCGATGCAGCGCGTCAGCGCCTCGGTGGGTGAAATCGACACGGGCGTTCCCTTCGCGGCTCGATGACCGACGAGCGCGCCCCCGGCGTTCAGTGGCGGGTCAGGAAGTTGCGCAGCAACTCGTGCCCGTGCTCGGTCGCGATCGATTCGGGGTGGAATTGCACGCCCTCCACGGGCAATGACTTGTGCCGCAATCCCATGATTTCGCCGTCCGCGGTCCAGGCGCTGATTTCCAGGCAATCCGGCAGCGTCTCGCGCCGCACCGCCAGCGAGTGGTAGCGCGTCGCGGTAAACGGGCTCGGCAGCCCCGAAAATACGCCGACCCCGGTGTGCTCGATGGCGGAGGTCTTGCCGTGCATCAGCGCCTTGGCCCGGATGACCTGACCGCCGAACGCCTGGCCGATCGCCTGGTGCCCCAGGCAGACCCCCAGGATCGGGATCGATCCGGCAAACCGCTCGATCAATGCCAGCGTCACGCCGGCTTCATTGGGCGTGCACGGGCCGGGCGAAATGCAGATGCGTTGCGGCGCCAGCCCGGCGATTTGCTGCACCCCGAGCTCGTCGTTTCGATAGACGCGAACGTCCTCGCCGAGTTCTCCAAAGTACTGGACCAGGTTGTAGGTGAAGCTGTCGTAGTTGTCGATCATCAGCAGCATTTAGAGGACGGCCTTCTGTTTCATAAATGAGACGATGCGACAATACGCGCTCTCATACCTGCTATTTTTCGCGCGTGCCCGGATCTGAACGGCCCAGACACCGGTGCGGCCATGGCCACCGGCTCGCGCCTCTCTTGATTATTACGTAAATCAATGACCGCAGGCATCGGCTGGCATGGCGTTCCGTCTCGGCGAGGCGGCGGCGCAAGAACGCGCACCCGGTGAAAGCGTCCACGCGGCGCCTGTCGTTCCTGCTGGCGTTGCTGGCACCGCTGGCGTGCTTCTGCCAGACCGAAGCGCAGCCGCCGCAGTTTGCGGAGGCGGCGCGGTCCAGGCCCAATTCGGTGCTGGTGTTCGGCGGCCGCCTGTCGACCACCGACTTCAGCAGTACGCTGTTGTACAACGAGACCTACACCGCGAGCCGACCTGAAATCGGCGAACAGCCCTGGGACAATCATATTGCCGGGGTCGATTACGAACGCGACGTTCTGGGACTCGCGCGCGACCTGGGGCTGCGCGCCGAGGCCGGCATCGACGACCGCTACGGCCATTACCTGGTGTGTTGCCTGATCCCTTTACCGGGCGACCCGCGGACGTACCCTGCCCGGACCGTGCGCACCAACGGCCTCGTGCACTCGGTCGAACTGTGGCTTGGCGGCAAAGTGCGCTGGGAGAACTTCAAGCTCGGCGGCGTCGGTTTCGAAGTCGCGGGCACCGTCGGGTTAAGCGGAGTGACCCGCCCGATCGGTCGCGAGCGTCAGCGGCAGATCAGCGATCACGGCAACGCCCATCTGCTCGGCTTTGTCGCTCCGGAGCTCGGCGTGTCGCTCGATGCGGTGCCCCATTTCGAACTGGTGGCGCGGGTCATGCACCGGTCGGGCGCGGGTGGAACATTCGGCGGAATAAGAGAGGGCTACAACGCCGACGTGCTGGGCATTCGATACGCCTTTTGATGGACAATCCACACGGCCGATTGGATCGACTAGATTGTAAGTGCTCGCTTACATCTTGCCATGATCCATCCGGAAAGGGCCGGGGGAGCCGATGGGTGAGATCACGGAGCTGCTGGGCCGCTTCAACGGCGGCGACAAGGATGCCCGTGATGCGCTGTTCGCGCTGGCCTACGAGGAGCTGAAAAAACTCGCGCACGTGCGCCTGTACCACGGGGGACGAAACAACCTGCTGGATACGACCGCGCTGGTGCACGAGGCTTACATCCGCTTCATTCAGTCCTCGCAGCTGCGCTCGGAGGACCGGCGCTCTTTTTTCGCATTCGCCTCGCAGGTGATGCGCAACGTGATCGTCGACACGGCGCGCGCGCGGCTGGCGCAGCGCCGGGGCGGCGGCGCCGCCGAGTTGACGCTGTCGACGCAGCTGCTGGACCACCTCTCGAGCGGGGAGGAGGCCATCCTGGAGGTCCACGAAGCATTGCTCGTGCTCGAGCAGGCCGAGCCCAGGCTGGCCCGACTGGTCGAAATGCGCTACTACGGGGGTTACTCGGAGGCCGAGATCGCCGAGACGCTGGGAGTGACCGAGCGCACGGTGCAACGCGACTGGGGCAAGGCCCGCCTGTTGCTGAAAGCCGCGCTGCAGCGATCCTGAGCCGATCGCGTCGGATTGTCCGAACGGACGTCCCCTGATCCGGGTGTCGGCTTAGGCCCCCGATTCGCGTCTGTCATTTATCAATCGGTAAAGGAAGTGGATGGCCAGTCCCGCCGAACTGCGAACCCTGAGCCGCTTGCTGGACGAGGCCCTGGCGCTCGCGCCGGCCGAGCGAAGCCGGTGGCTGGCAGGCCTTTGCGGTTCCGACGCCGGGCACCGTGACCAGCTGGCGGGGTTGCTGGCCGATGCCGATGCGCCCGACGACCGCTTCCTGGCCCGCCCCGCGCTCGGTCACTGGCGTTCCGGTGCGCCGACCGAGCCTTCCGAGCAACCCGGCATGCGCGTCGGGCCGTACGTGCTGGAGCGGCAGATCGGCTCCGGCGGCATGGGGTCGGTCTGGCTGGCGCAGCGCGCCGATGGCGCGCTGGATCGATCGGTCGCGCTGAAGCTGCCGCATGTGGCCTGGGGTCCGGCACTGCACGCGCGGCTGGCACGCGAGCGCGACATCCTGGCGCGGCTGGCGCATCCGAACATCGCGCGCCTGTACGACGCCGGCACCGACGAAAAGGGCCGGCCCTACCTGGCGCTGGAATGCGTCGAGGGCCTGCCGATCGACGAGTACCTGCAGCAGAAGCCGCGCGGGCTGCACGAACGCCTGGCGCTGTTCAAGCAGGTCGCCGCTGCCGTGGCCTACGCGCACCTTCATCTGGTCGTCCACCGGGACCTGAAGCCGTCGAACGTGCTGGTCAGCGCGGACGGCACAGCGCACCTGCTCGATTTCGGTATCGCCAAGCTGCTCGGCGACGAGGCCGAGGGACTGACCCAGCTGACGCGCGCGGGCGGCCGGATGCTGACGCCCGGCTACGCCTCGCCCGAGCAGATCCGCGGCGAGCCCGTCACCGTCGCATCGGACGTGTACTCGCTGGGGGTGCTGCTGTACGAGATGCTGACCGGGACCCGGCCGTTTCACGTCACCGGAGCCTCGCTCACCGAGCTGGAGGTGGCCGTCCTGCAGGCGCCGGCCCCGCTGGCCAGCAGCCGCGTGGCCACCAAGCCGACCCAACGCGCACTGCGCGGCGACCTGGACACGATCCTGGCCAAGGCCTTGCGCAAGGAGCCCGAGGCGCGCTACCGCACCGTCGATGCGATGATCGACGACGTGGATCGCCACATCAACGGCGAACCCGTGCTGGCCCGCCCGGACAGCGGCTGGTACCGGGTCAGCCGCTTCGTCCGGCGCCACAGCGACTACGTCGCGCTGGCGTCGGCTGCGCTGGTGGCGGTGCTGATCGGGCTGGGCGTGGCGATGGCCCAGGCGCAGCGCGCGAGGCTCGAGGCGATGCGGGCCCAGGCACAGGCCGAGCGGGCCGACGCGGTGCGGGATTTTGTGATCGGCCTGTTCAACCTGAACCATGGCGATGATCCGGACAAGCTGGAACTGCGGCAGTTTCCGGCTCACGAGCTGGTCGAGCGCGGCGCCCGCCGGATTGCCGCCCGTTACGACGACCAGCCGGCGCTGCGCGCCGAAATGCTGGGAATCGCCGGAACGATTTTCGCCGACATCGGAGATCCGAAGTACGCCGCCGAAATGGCGCAGAGCCAGCTGGTGGCTTTGAATGCAGCGCCGTCCAACCTGCACGAACGGGTGGCCGCCTTGCGCTTGCTGGCGCGGGCCCAGATCCAGCAGATGCACGGCGATCTGGCCGAAGCGACGTTGGGGCAGGCCATTGGCGAAATCGGCCGGCAGCGCGGTCAGGAGGCGGCCGGGCTGCATGCGATGCTGGCGCGCGCCCAGTTCGTCCGAAGCAAATTCGCAGCCGCCAACGGTCAATTGGATCAGGCCGAAAGTCTGCTCGAGGACGCCGATCGGCACTCGCTGACCTACGCGGATATCCTGCGCGTGCGCGGTTCGCTGCTTCTGTGGAATGGCAAGGATCCGACGGCCGCTCGCGCGATGTTCGAGCGCGCCAGAAAGCTGACCGAGGATCTGACCGGGCCTCTGTCGGCCGAATCCATTGCGTTGAAGAAGAAGGTCGCAGGTCATTTGATCCAATACGGCGAGGTCGAGCCGGGCCTGGCGATGTACGACCAACTGTTGTCGAGCATCCGCCGCATGTCGGGCAACGACGATCTGGAAGCGGTCTCGATGGAGCTCGATCTGATCGTCCGCCTGAACGACTTGCGCGTAATCCCGGACCACGGCATCGAACGCCTCGAGAAGCTCAGGGCCACACTCGATCGCAGCGCTTCGGGCGTGCCGGCGCTGCTGCGGGCGCGTACGGACTTGGCCGCCGGCGCCGCTTACACCGATCGCGGCGACATCCAGTTGGCTGAGCCGTTGATGAAGCGCTCGTTCGAGGTGCTCAACGAGGCGCCGCTCGACACGGATGAGTCTCCTGCGATTGCCATCAAGTACGTCGCCATGTACCTGTATGGGCAATGGGCCGACGCGGCTGGCCAGCATGACGTGGCCACGGCCCTGTGGGACGAGATTCACCGCGTGCGCGAGACCGGGCTGGCCGCCCAAGGCGTTCGAGATGACGCGGTGGTCGACCCTGAAATCAACGCGATCCGCTCGCGCATCATGGGCGGTGACTTGACCGCCGCAGCCGAGCGGCTGGCCAGCGTCAAGCACGAACTGTCCAGTGGCCCGTCGGAAATCGTGACCACCCACTGGGATCCGCGTTGGGAGACTCTCGCGCTCGAGGTGTTGCTCAATACCGAATCCGGCAAGTTCACCGAGGCCAAGCGCCTGATCGGCCAGTGGTCCCACCGCCCGGCGCCGGATCGCACCCAGGATCTGCTTATCTACACCGTGTGGCCGGCGGGATTCGACGGGCTGCAGGCCATCGTCGACTGCGGTACCGGACGGGCCGACGCGGGATACGATGCCCTGACGGCGCTGATCGATACGCATCAGCGGCGGCTTTCATCCAACAGTCCGACCCTCGCCTACCTGCGTTCACAGGCCGGGCTGTGCGCGCTGCAGGCCGGTAAGCCTGCGCGCGCGCGCGAGCTGCAGGCAGACGCGCGGCGCGCCTTCACAGCCCAGCCTGCCGTCAGCCCATTTTTCAAGAAGCCATTGATCGAACTGGAGGGCAGGCTCGCCCGCAGGCAACTGGCCGGCGGGTGATCAGTCTACCGGCTCGAAAAGCGGCATCGCCGCCGCGGCGGGGGCGTTGAGCTCTTCGGCCAACAGCGCCACGCCCACGGCACCTTTGTACAAGGCGTCCCGGAGAAAATGCGGTGAGCGGTCCGCTGCAGCGAGTCGGGCGCAGCCGCGCGCACGCTCGACCCATCGCTGCGAGCCCGTAACCCGGTGGACCGCCAGCAGCGCGTACCCGATGCCGGCTTGGCCGCAGCACAGCGTTCCGAGCGGGATGTCGCTGTTCCATGCGCTGATGGCAGCACGCTCGGCGAGTTCGCCAAATCGCGCATTGCCCGTCACGTCGAATGCCAACGCGCACAGCATCGCATGTCCAGCCGAGCCGTTGCACCAGCCATCCATGAACGAGGACCCACCGCGGACCACCGGCCAGCGCGCTCCGGCGCCGTCGGGCTCGGCCAGCATCGCCAGTTCATCGAGCCTATCGCGCACGGCGAGATCCGGTGGGCGCCCGCTGGCGCGCGCCCAGCGCAGCAGAGCGAAGATCAGCCCGCCCCAGCCGTGTGCAATGCCCAGGGTCTTCAAGCCGGCTGATTCGATCGGTCCGGCTTGCAGCGACCCCAGCAAGTCGCGCGCAAGCTCCTCGCCTCGGGCCCGCACACCTGCCCGTTCGAACTCCGCCAGACTGGGGACGGCCTCGATCAGTTCCGCGCACCCGAGCAGCAGGCTGCCCTTGCCCAGGGCCGCATCAACCTCGGAGTCACCCTCCACGTCGTCATTGGTCCCACGGGAATGATCGACGAAGGCGCGCATCGCCCAATTCGACGTGGCGGCGTCACCCTGGGCGGCCGATACCAGCGCCCGGACGCAATGCAAACCCGCCGGTGAATGGAACAGCGAACGCTCTCCCACCGTCTTTGGTTCGATTTCCATCTGGGCGCTGTAGAAGGCGCCGTCCCGACCGGCCAGCGCGTAGGCCTTCTGCGACCAAACGTCCGCCAAGGCCAGCATGCGCGGGGCGCCGCGCTGCTGCGCAATCCGCAGCAACGCATAGGCGACGCCAGCGGCGCCGTAGTTGATGGAGGCGCGCGGAGCTTCGGGCAGCCCGTTGAGCAGCGCCTCGCCCCCCAGTTCGTAGCGCTTGAGGGCGCGGTCGAGCAAATCGGTCTCGCGCGCCGGCTCCCGGCGCAGCGCCGCCGCCTGCCGGTCGCGCGCCTCGGCCTGGCCCAGCAAAGCGCTGAGCGCTGCGGCCAAGGACCGCAGGTCCGCAAAGCGCTGGTCGGCGCGCTTATGCAGGGCACGGCGCAGGATCTGTTCCAGCTCGGGCCACGGCGGCACGCGGCGAGCCTGAAACGCGACCGGTTCGTCCTCGACGATCTGGCGCAACATTTCATTGCGTTCCAGGCTCCAGTCCAGGTAATGCACGCCCGTCCACATCTGGTACAGCATGGCTGCGACCGAATACTGCTCGGCCATGCAGCTGGCGAGTGCCGGTTGCCCCCTGCGCTGGGCCTGAGCGAACTGCGGGTCGAAGTAGAACGGCACGCCGCCCCGCACATCCTGATCGCTCAAGGCCGCGATCTCGCGCGCCAGTCCGAAATCGATCAGTCGGACCGTCCCCGACTGCTCAACGAGCACGTTGCGGGGGTGCACGTCCCCATGCAACAGCCCCGCTTCGTGCACGTCCGCAAACGCGCGTGCGACTTCGGCGCACAGCGCGAGAAGGCGCTGTTCGCTGCGCTTTTCGCGGCCGCCTCGCAGCAAATCAGCCGCCGCGAGCGCATCGGTGCCGAACACCCATTCGGTCACCAGTCCAATGCCCGACCCGATGCGGATCACGCCAAATACCTGAGGCGCCCGTGCGCCACGGACCCGACCGAGCAACGCCGCTTCTCGCTCCAGGGCCCGGATCGCCTGCGGGCTCGGTGATCGATAAAACTTCACCGCGGCGCAGCGCCCCGCTTCATCGCGCGCCAGGAACACCTCGTTGTCATCGAGGACCTGGACGCAACGGACGAGACGAAATCCGCCGACGACGGTGCCGGCATCGAGTTCTTCTTCGATCGGCTTTGCGCCATGGCCGTCGGCCGGCACGAGCAGCTGCGCTCGAACCAAGCGGCTCAGGACCGGGTACGCCTGCTCGAGCGTGGCATGCGGATCCAGGCCCCGCTTGCCGGCGAACGCCAGAACAGCATCGACAATGCGCGTCGGTGTGCGAAAGCTCGCCAACAGCTCGGCGCTGTCGCTGTCGACCACGCTGGAGGGTGCGCGCGACCGATCGCGCGTGATCGTAAAGTCCTGATCGGACGCATCGATCTTTGCACGAATGTCCGCCGGCAGATCCGCCACGGGAACGATATGAACGTCCTGCGGCAAGATCAGCTCGCGATCGATGCTCAAGTGAGCTCCTGCCCGCCACCCGCCGGCCCGCGCCAGATGGCCAGGTCGGGATTCCAGGTCGACGGGTCGACGCCATCCAGATCGATGCGGTTGCGGACAAACGAATCCACATCGACGCCGGCCTCCTTCGCGGCCAGCACATAGACGGCGACGCGCTCGGTCAGCCACTGGCGCCAGCTCTGATGCCGCTGCCAGGCCAGCACCTGCTGGAAACGGGGCGGATCCATGCCCCAGGACAGCAGTCCTTCCGCATCGATCGGCGCGGTGAACGGTACGCCCTGCGCCACTGCTCCCGTGGCCGCTGTCCGGATCTGGTCGGCGGCCTGTTGCAAAGAGTCGAGGGTGGAGAAATAAGCCACCAGCTTGTCCGGACGCAGCAAGCCGGATGCGCCTTCCCCCAACTTGAACAGGGTGCACCGAGACTTCGCGAACGCCTCAATCGCAAGTTCGAAGATGCGCGGCAATTGCTCCAGGGTCGGACTGATATACAGCTTGTAGGCAGGTCTGCAGGCCGACGCGGAGCTGCTCCACACCAGCCAGCCGTCTGCCGTCGTTTCGCTGCGCCAGAGCGATCGGAGAAGATGCGCGGCCTCGCTGCCGTCGTTCGGCAAGGCGAAGGGCCGATCCTCGTTGCCGAATCGACGTCGCACAGCGGGCGTGCCGGGCGCTGAATTGAAAAGATAGAGCCGTGCGGCCACTTGCTGCACCGTCAGCAGCTCGAGCGCTGCCGCATAGGCGATTGCGTCCGTGGACAGCCGCGTCAGGTGCGAAGTGCGGGCGCTGCTTTCCCGATGACCGAGCTGCGCCAGCGCAGCCGCACCTGACAGAAACTGGCCGGACAGTTCGATCTCGAATACACCATCGAGGATCAACGAACGAAGCCGCTCGCCGACATCCGCTCCGAAAAGGCCGTTCAACAGGTGTGGCAGGCAGCCCGGTTCGCGCAGCGCCAGGAACAGCAGCGCCGCGTCGCGAGAGACGGACTTGACCGGAAGCACTGAGTCCTCGGGCGGGGCGAGGATCCCGAAGAATTCCGGATCCTCGCTCAGGGACTCAAACACTTTGACTGCCGGTGCCTGTAACCGGTCGTAGGGAATCAGGCTAAGGCGCGGATTTGAGCGAAGCCGCACCTTGCAAAAATCGATCATCCCCCCGCTTTGCCGCCTGGCGGGCCGTCGCGTTCCAACTTGGCACGCTTGGCCTCCAAGTCCTTGATGGCCTCGGCCAGCTTGGCCTGCAGCTCCTTGATCTCCGCGATGGTTTCCGGCGGCTTAGCCCGTTGTTCGGCCGCGTGGTGCAACCGACCCTCCTGCTCATCGACTTTTACGATGGCCTTGGCCAGCTCTGCCTTCAACGAGGCAAGCTCATCGATCGACATGCAATCGATCGGGGCTTCGGAGCAGCCCCGGGTGCAGGCCAAAAGCAGGTGCGGAGTCGCTATCGGAGGCCCCCTCGTCGGCGCACAGGCCGGAAATAGGGTCGCACCGTAGTAGTAACCACACGGAGGCTCCCTTGTAGGCGCACAGAGCGGATATGTCTCCGCGCAGGGCGGCGGCGGGAACGACCGGCCTTGAAGGCAGGCGTAAATTCCGTAGGTGCCTGCAACGCACCCGGCGCCCGCACACTCGGTGCCCTTGTCTGCTTCGGCTCGCTTGTCACCATGGGCAGCTGGCTCCGCCCGCAAGCCGCGAACGACCGCGACGATCAAGTCTCGGATCCGGAAACTTGACATCTGAAAGCCCCCCTCTGCGCGGTGCGCTGTGCTTTGTTCTTATGACCAAGCAGACGATTTTTGTCGTCTGAACCCGACAAGTAAACCGCCTAAAGCAGCCAATCGTCGTCAAGCTCCGCGCCGCTGCAATGCAGCACGGGCTGCTGACAACCCTACTCTGCCTCGAACCCGTCCTCGACCTGCTCGGCGGCGCGCAGCACCGCGCGCGCCTTGGCCTCGGTTTCCTGCCACTCCTTTTCCGGCACCGAGTCGGCCACGATGCCGGCGGCGGCCTGCACGTACAGCACGTTGCCCTTGATGATGCCGGTGCGGATCGCGATGGCCAGGTCCATGTCGCCGGCGAAGCTCATATAGCCGCACGCGCCCCCATAGATGCCGCGCTTGACGGGCTCGAGCTCGTCGATGATTTCCATCGCGCGCACCTTGGGCGTTCCCGACAGCGTGCCCGCCGGGAAGGTGGCACGCAGCACATCGAAATTGCTCATGCCGGGGCGCAACGCGCCCTCGACGTGGCTGACCAGGTGCATCACGTGCGAGTAGCGCTCGATCACCATCTGCTCGGTCACCTTGACGGTGCCGGTGCGCACAATGCGGCCGATGTCGTTGCGTGCCAGGTCGATCAGCATCAGGTGCTCGGCGCGTTCTTTCGGGTCGGCCAGCAGCTCGGCCGCCAGCGCCGCATCCTGCTCGACCGTTCCGCCGCGCGGGCGCGTGCCGGCCAGCGGACGGATCGCCACCACGCGTTCGCTCTGCCGCGTCTCGGCGCGCACCAGGATCTCGGGCGAGGCGCCCACCACGTACGCATCGCCCAGGTCGTAGTAATACATGTAGGGCGACGGATTGAGCGTCCGCAGCGCGCGGTACAGCGACAGCGGGGCGTCGGCGAACTGCTTGCTGATGCGCTGGCCGATCTGGACCTGGAAGATGTCGCCGGCCTCGATGTACTGCTTGGCGCGCCCGACCGCGGCCAGGTAGTCCTCGCGCGTGAATTCGCGCTGCTCGGGGCGCCGCACGCTGGCGCGCGTGTGCGGCGGCTCCACATGCCGCGCCAGCCGGGTGCGCAGGTCGCGCAGCCGCTCGCGCGCGCGCGAATATCCCTCCGGCTGAGAGGCATCGGCGTACACGATCAGATAGGCGCGGCCGGTCAGGTTGTCGATGACCGCCAGCTCCTCGGTCAGGATCAGGTGGATGTCCGACAGCCCCAGGTCGTCGGGCTTGGTCCGCGCCAGCGTTTTTTCGATCAGCCGCACCGTGTCGTAGCCGAAATATCCGGCCAGGCCGCCGCAGAAGCGCGGCAAACCGGGCCGCAGCGCGACCTTGAAGCGGTTCAAGTAGCGCTCGATGAACGCCAGCGGATCGCCGCGATCCTCCTCCGCCACCCGGCCGTCCGTGACGACCTCGGTCCGGTGCCGGCCGGCATCGCCCACGCCGTCGCCGATCGTTGCCCGCACCACGGTGCGCGCCGGCAGGCCGATGAACGAATAGCGCCCGAAGCGTTCGCCGCCGACCACCGATTCGAGCAGGAACGAATTGGCGCTGGAACCGTGGCTGCGCGCGAGCTTCAGGTACAGCGACAGCGGCGTGTCCAGATCCGCGAAGCTTTCCGCCAGCAGCGGGATCCGGTTGTAGCCCTCCTTGGCGAGGGCGCAGAATTCGAGTTCGGTCATGACCGTGGACTTGTCCCGTCACACGTGGGTGGGTCCAGCCAGCAGGCCGCCTCGACCAGGCCGGGCACTATAGCATCGACCCCCGGTTGATCCGACAGCGAGGCCACCGATTCGCCCTCGTTGTATCCGCTTTCCACCAGTATGACGCGCAGGCCTGCGCCGCGCGCCGCCAGCACATCGTTGATCGAGTCCCCGATCATCACGGCCTGGCCCGGCGCGACGCCCAGGCGGCTGCATGCCTGCAGCAGGCTGTCCGGGTGGGGTTTGCGGCGCTCGACTTCGTCGCCGCACACGACCGCGTCCAGCAGCGGTGCCAGCCGAGCCCGCTGCAGCAACGGCAACGTGAACTCGCGCGGCTTGTTGGTGACGCAGGCCAGGCGCCAGCCGCGCACGCGCAGCCGCGTCAGGGCCTGCGGCACGCCCTCGAACACGACCGAGGCCTGGCCATTGACCGCGTGGTAGTGGCGCAAGAAGGAAGCACGCGCGGGCACGAACCGTTCCGGTCCGACCTGCCCGTCCAACCGATCGGTCAGGCTGCGGTGCACCAGCACATCGGCGCCCTTGCCGACGTACTGCGCGACGCGCGAAACCGGCAGCGACGGCAGGGCAAAATCGGCCCTCATCCGGTTGGCTGCCTCGGCCAGATCGGGCGCGGTATCCATCAGCGTGCCGTCCAGGTCGATCAGCACGGCACGCAACCCATCACGCCCCGGCATTGCGCGGCAGCTCCTCAGACGCTGTGCCGGCGCATCGCCTTGCGGCGCGCTTCGGCGATTGCGTTGCGCATCGCCCCGATGGTGGCTTTGTAGTCCGACGAGCCGAAAATCGCCGATCCGGCGACAAAAGTATCGGCGCCGGCCGCCGCGACCGCTCCGATGTTGTCGACCTTCACGCCGCCGTCGATCTCCAGAAGGATGGTGCGCCCCGTGGCCTGGCTCCAGGCGTCGATGCGGGCCCTGGCGTCGGCCAGCTTGTTGAGCGCCTCGGTGATGAAGGACTGGCCGCCGAAGCCCGGATTGACCGACATCAGCAGCACGATGTCGAGCTTCTCCATCACGTGATCCATCCAGCCCAGCGGCGTGGCCGGGTTGAATACGAGCCCGGCCTTGCAACCGTGGTCGCGGATCAGCGCCAGCGTGCGATCCACGTGCTGGGAGGCTTCCGGGTGAAACGTGATGATGTTGGCGCCCGCCTTGGCGAACATCGGCACCAGCGAGTCCACCGGCGTCACCATCAGGTGCACGTCGATCGGAACCTGTATGTGCGGCCGGATCGCCTCGCACACCAGCGGCCCGATCGTCAGGTTAGGAACAAAATGGTTGTCCATCACGTCAAAGTGAATCCAGTCAGCGCCGGCGTCGACCACGTCGCGGACCTGCTCGCCCAGGCGGGCAAAATCCGCCGACAGGATCGAAGGTGCGATTCGGAAGCTAGAATCCATTCCCGGTCTCCCCAGTCATCCGCTGCGATTCTATTGGCGCGGCACCCGACCGCAACCGATGGCCAAATACGAATTCACTGTCAGCGTCTCCCCGCGCTTCCTGCCCGAGCAGTCGGATCCTGAAGGCGACAAGTACCTTTTCGCCTACAAGGTCCGGATCGTCAACAGCGGCGAGGTGGCGGCCCAGCTGCTGTCGCGCCACTGGATCATCACCGACGCCAATCAGCACGTCGAGGAGGTCCGCGGTCCGGGCGTCGTCGGCGAGCAGCCGCGGCTCGCCCCGGGCGAGGCGTTCGAATACACCAGCGGCTGCCCGCTGCCGACGCCGTTCGGATCGATGCGGGGCAGCTATCAGTGCGTCGCCGAGGATGGTACCGCCTTCGAGGTGGCGATCCCCGAGTTCCTGCTGTCGGTGCCGCGCACGCTGCATTGAGCTTCACCCGAGCTGCAGCTCCATGAAAAGGCTCAGCCGATCCTCGCGATAGGCGCCGAACGGGGCACGGCGCCGAAACCCGAACCGCTCGTAAAGCCGCAGCGCCTCGGGCTGAGCAATGCCGGTCTCCAGGCGCACAAGGCGCAGCCCGCGCGCGCGCGCCTGCGCCACCAGGGCGGCCAGCAGCGCCGCGCCCACGCCCATCCCGCGGCTGGACGGCCGCACGTACATGCGCTTGACCTCTCCGTATTCGCCGCACGGGTCGACCAGCGCAGCGCAGCCGACGACTTCGGTGTGAAGGCGCGCGACCAGGAAGACGACGTCGGCCCGGCGCAGCGCATCGACCGGCACCAGGTGGTTGCTCTCGGGTGGGTACAACGCCTGCTGGTATGCGTCCAGTTCAGCGATCAGCGCGCGCACCGCCGCGCTGGCGGGATCGCCGGGCTCTATGCGAAGGTCCGTGCCGGTATCTCGGGTCAGTTGGGCATCGCCTGCGGGCGCGCTGCCGAGTTCATCATCTGCTCGATCCGGTCCAGCGGAACCATCCCCGGCGCGCGCCGGCCGTCCGCGAATACCAACGTGGGCGTTCCGGTTACGCTGAGGCGATGGCCCAGCTGCAGCACGTCCTGGATCGGCGTCTTGCAGCCGTCGGCCGCCTTGTCGAGCTGCGCCCCGTCCAGCATCAATTTGGCCCAGGCCGCCGACGGATCCTTCGAACACCAGACCTGCGTGGACTTGGCGACCGAGTCGTCGGACAGAATCGGGTACAGGAATATGTAGATCGTCGTATTGTTCAGCGTGCGGATATCGCGCTCCAGCTTCTTGCAGTACGGGCAGTTCGGATCCTCGAAGATCGCGACCGGGCGCGATCCGTCGCCCCGGACGACCTTGAACGCCAGGTCCAGCGGCAGCGTGCCGAAATCGACCCGCAGCACTTCCTCGCTGCGCTGGGCCGTCAGGTCCTCCTGGGTGCGGGTGTCGAACAAGTGGCCGGTGATCAGGTAATTGGCGCTCTCGTCCACGTAAACGATCTCGCTGTCGATCACCACCTCGTACATGCCGAAGGGCAGCTTCCGGATCGCGTTGACCTTGCCGGGAATCTTCTTCGTCACCCGCTCGCGAACCAGGTCCTCGACCGACTTGGCCGCCGGCGCGGGTCCGGACGGAGCCAGCGCAGGGGCCGGTTGAACGGCCGCGGATGCCGGCTGCGCCGCAGCCGGCCCTTCTTCGGCCCAGCCTGTGCCGGCCGACAGCACCAGTGCCAGTGCGGCAATGACGATGGGCTTCATTTTCGATTCCACTTTGGCCTCTGGCGCCGAGGCAACACGTCAGTCTAACCGGGTCCGGTGAGCCGGCGCCCGTGAACAGACCGCCTGTCGGGTGCGAAATCAGCCAATTGCCCGCCGCACCAGCAGGTTCTTCAGGAACGGCACGGCTTGGACCCAGTCCAGGCCCTGGTTGCGCAGCCAGCGCACGGCCGGGTCGCGCGTTTCGAACAGGCGAGCCAGCGAGTTGACGGTCAGCCGCATCAGGCCCACCGGTTCGGCGCGGGCACGCTCGTGACGCCGCAACAGCGCCAGTTCGCCCGGGTCGCGCCAAGCCTCGCGCTCCGACAGCACCTTGCACAGTTGCGCGACATCCTGCAGCCCCAGGTTCAGCCCCTGCCCGGCGAGCGGATGCACCACATGGGCCGCGTCGCCGAGCAGCACCAGCCGGTCCGTCACGACGTGGTCGACGCGCAGATCGCACAGTGCAAAGCCGTGCGCCTGCCCCAGCTGCGCGAGCTCGCCGAGCCGGCCTTCGGTGCGCGCCTTGACGCGCAAAGCCAGCTCGCCGGCCGGCAGGGCGAGCAGCTGCGCGGCCAGCTCCTGCGGGGCCGACCAGACCAGCGATGCGTGCCGGCCCGCAAGCGGCAGCAGCGCAACGACTCCTTCGGCGGTGAACCACTGGTGGGCCACGCCGCGATGCGGCTCGGCGCACCCGAAGTTGGCCACCACCGCGGTCTGCCGGAACGGCGTTTCGACCGTGTTGAGTCCGGCCGCAGCGCGCACCGGCGAGTTCCTGCCGTCCGCGCCCAGCACCAGCCGGGTTTCGATCCAGCGCCCGCCGGCCAGGCGCACGCGCGCAACGTCGGCGCGCGCATCGAGCGCCTCGAACGAGTCTTCCAGGTGCGACACCGCCGGTGCAAAGCCGCACGCGATCCAGAGCGCCCGCAGCAGCTCGCACTCCTCGACGATCGTGGCCAGGCGATCGACGGTGGCGGCGTAGGCATCGAAGCTGAGCGAGCCTCCGGCGTCGCCTTCGATCTGCATTCGCACCACCGGCTGGATGCGGCCCGGATCGACCTGTGACCAGGCGCGAACGTCCTCGAGCAAGCGGATTGAGGCGCCTGCCAGCGCGTAGATGCGGGGATCGAACGGCGCCTCGGCCGTCGGAACGTGCGGTCGCGGAAGCGGGCCGATCAGCGCGACCCTCAGACCCTGGTGCGCGCACCCCAGCGCGGCAGCCAGGCCGACGACGCCCGTGCCGACGACGGCGACGTCGAACAAGCTCGGAGCAGCAGCCACGGGTTCCGGATCTGAGAGGACAGGCGATTATATTTTGATCAAGAATACGGCGCTTGGGACGCCCGCCGATGCACGGCCTGTTCGAACCCCATCTGGTCAACGACGCTTTTGGCGATCCGGGCCTGTACGTCGACTTTCGCGACGAGCGCCGCGCGTTGCTGTTCGACCTGGGCGACATCTCGGCGCTGCCGCCCCGCAAGCTGATGCGGCTGTCGCACGTGTTCGTCACCCATACGCACATGGACCATTTCTCCGGGTTCGATCATCTGCTGCGTGTCGTGCTCGGACGCAAGGGGCTGATCGTGCTGGTCGGAGGCCCGGGTTTCATCGAGAGCGTCGAACACAAGCTGCGCGCGTACACGTGGAACGTGGTGCACCGCTACGAAGTCGCACTGATGCTCGACGTGCGCGAGATCGGGCTCGACCGCAAGGGGCTGCGTGCACGATTCTCGAGCAGCACGGCATTCGCGCGCGAGGCGTGCGCGCCGTTCGAGCCGGTCGACGACGTGCTGCATGAGGAGGCGACCTTCCGGGTGCGCGGCCGCTTCGTCGATCACGACATTGCCTGCCTGGCGTTCGCAATCGAGGAAAAGGCGCGGCTCAGGGTCGACAAGGTTCGCCTGGCGGGGCTCGGCCTTGGAACGGGTCCGTGGCTGCGCGAGCTCAAGCGCGCCGTTCTGACGGATGCGCCAGGTGCAACGCCGATCGAGGTGCAGTGGACCGATGCCGCGGGCTCCCATGTCGTGTCGCGGCGCGTGGGCGAACTGCGCGACGTCATTCTCGATGTCGTTCCCGGCCAGCGCATCGGCTACGTGACCGACCTGCGCTACACCGAGGCCAATGTCCAGGTGCTCGCCGGCCTGTTGAGGCCGGTGGACCTGCTGTTCATCGAGAGCGTGTTTCTCGACGAGGACCGGGAGCAGGCAGCCTACAAGAACCACCTGACCGCACGCCAGGCCGGCCAGATCGCCGGCCACGTCGGTGCCAGGGCGGTGGTGCCGTTCCACTTCTCGCCGCGCTACCAAGGGCGGGCGGGCGACCTGGCCGCGCAGGTGCAGGCGGCGTGGTCCGGCTAGGCGCAGCGGCGCGCGAACTCCTGCAGTGCGGTGAGGGCCGGAACGTGCAGTTCCCTGCGGCCGCCATCGCCGAATCGGATGACGTCCTCTCTGACCATCCGCGAGATTGCGCGCGTGACGGACTCGTGGGTCAGGCCCAGGTGGCTGCCGATCTCGGCCCGGCTCACGGGCAGCCTGATCGGGTCGGTGCCGAGGCCGCTGCGGGCCAGGTTGTGGGCCAGGTGGTGCAGGAAGTTGGCCACCTTCGCATCCGCCGACCACGCGGCATGCAACAGCGTCGCGTCGCGCTCGCGTGCGATCTCGCGGCTCATCGCCGCATGCAGCAACGCGAGCAGGGCCGGGGTTCGGGTGCCCGCGAGCAGCAGCTCGTCGTAGCGGATGGCCCACACTTCACCGGCGTCCACGGCTTCGGCGTCGCACCCGTACACGCCGCCGTCGATGCCATCGAAGCCCAGCCAGTCGCCCTTGAACGCCAGCGATACGAGCTGGCCGCCGCCGTCGGAGGTCGTCTTGGTGAGCTTGCACACGCCACAGCGGATCACGTGGATTTCGCAAAAGCGGTCGCCGGCACGGAACACCTTGTGACCGGCACGCGCCGCGCGACGATGCACCGGAACGTTCCGCTCCAGCGTCCGCAGCATATCCTCGCCCTCGTACGTCCTGATCGCGGGCGCATCGGCGCGAGCGGCGCCACGCGCAGCGTCGCCCTCGTCGGTCATGTAGAACGCGTTTCCGCCGCCGTGTTTGGCGCGATACATCGCCAGGTCGGCCGCACGCATCAAGGCGCCAGCGTCCTTGCCGTCGCCCGGACACAGGCAGGCGCCGGCGCTGATCGTCAGCTTGATCGCCGCCCCGTTTTCAACGCGAACCGGCACCGCAAAGGCCTCGACCATTTTGCGCAGCACCTGACGGGCCGCGGAGGCGTCCGCGGGCCCCGGCAGCAGAACCGCGAACTCGTCTCCGCCCAGTCGCGCGACCGTGTCGATTTCGCGTACGCACAGCCGCAGACGCAATGCCGCCGCGCGCAACACGGCATCGCCCGCGGCATGCCCGAGCAGGTCGTTGATCGCCTTGAATCGGTCCACATCCACCATCGCGACCGCGAAGCAAGCTCCGGTGCGCCTGGCATTGGAAAGAGCGTGCCGCAGGCGATCCGCAAACAGCGTGCGATTGGGCAATTCCGTCAGGTCATCGTGCAGCGCATCGTGCCGGAGTTTCTCGATCGCCGCGAGGCGTTCGCTGACGTCATGTCCGCAGGACAGAAAGTGCGTGATCCCGCCGTCGGGGCCCAGCAACGGGCGGATCGTTTTTTCCTCGTGGTAAATCTCGCCGCTCTTTCGACGATTGATCAGCACGCCGCGAAACTCGCGTCCCTCGAGCAGTGTGCGCCACAGGCGTTGGTAGAACTCGAGCGGTAGCAGGCCCGATTTCAGGATCGCGGGCGTGCTTCCGATCGCCTCCGCGGACCCAAACCCGGTCATGTGCTCGAATGCCGGGTTGACGTACTGGATGATTCCAGCCGCGTCGGTGATGAGCGCCGCCTCGCCGGAGCGGTCCATCAACCAGGCAACCTGTTCCAGAGTATTCGCGACTGTCATGAGCGCCGGAAACCCGAGCCAAGCCCTCTAAATTAGCCGTCGCTGGGATCTTGAGGAATCCACGCTCCCCGGCAATCGCCGCTACCGGTTACCCGGTAGGAGTCGGTCAGAGCGAAGCGAGGCCTTCGCGAACCGCGTAGCGGGTCAGCTCGGCGACCGTGCGCAGGTCGAGTTTGCGCATGATGTTGCGCCGGTGCACTTCGACCGTTCCGACCGAGATGTGCAACTGCTCGGCGATCGCCGGGGAACGCACGCCCTCGGCGATCAGCCGCAAGACTTCCCGTTCGCGCGGGCTCAGTCGCGGTAGCGGCTCCCCATCCGGGGCGTTCCGCACCGCTGAAACCAGCGACTCGGCCGCCTCGGGGCAGATGTAGGTCTGACCCGACGCGACGGCACGGATCGCGCGCACCAGCTCGGTGCCGGCGGACGATTTGGTCACGTAGGCCGAGGCGCCGGCCCGCAGCATCTCGGTGACGAAGCGGCGATCGGTATAGGCGGACAGCGCGACGATTCTGATGCCGGCGCCGGTTTGCTGCCTGAGCCGGCCGGCGGCCTCGATCCCGTTCAGATCGGGCAATCCGATGTCCAGCACGACGACATCGGGCGCCAGGCTGCGCGCACGCTCGAGCGCGGTGGCCGCGTCGCCGGCCTCGCCAACCACTTCGATATCCGTTTCATTGGCGAGCGTGTCGCGCAGCGCCTCGCGCACCAGCCGGTGGTCATCGATCAACAAAACCGAAGTCGTCATGCCGTGTCGCCCCGATCGAGTTCGATAGTATCGCGACGCTGGCCCCGGCAGAGATCACCTGATATCGGCAGCCGAGCGCAATACCGCCGACTTAATCATTGGATTGGAGGCACATCAGCGACGTCCTGGAGAGGAGAAACCCTGACTCGGCACAAGCCCCTACGGCCGAATAAAGAGCGGGTGCGGGATTTAAGACTCCCTTCTGTGCCGGGAAGTCTGAACCGACGGTGCGAGCGCGGATATGCGATCCGCTATTATTTAAGTTTCGCCCTGTACACGGACGCAACCTGCCGCGGATATGCGCGGGGCAGCATCCGCATCTTGCAACGGCCAAGTAGCTCAGTTGGTAGAGCAGAGGACTGAAAATCCTTGTGTCGGTGGTTCGATTCCGCCCTTGGCCACCAGTAACCTTCGGGTCCGTTCCGCTCACATAGGCGGCGGATGGTTCGAGCCCGAGCTCTGGTAGTAGGTACTGCCCGCCTTGAACGAGTAATCAATCCGAATTGGGAGTAAATATCCTCCCAACTGATTGCACGCACGTGCCTGTGCACTGCGAGCGGAAAAATCGGCGCTCAAAGCCGGAGCGCGAAATCGCCACTCGACTTTCGTCCAATTGACCCCCGCTTAAAGAACCCTTAGCGTTATTGCCGCCAAAAAAAGAAGATGGCGATGGTGGGATGTCGCCGGGCGCTCGCCAGAGGAACGCTACCAGGCTAGAACACCGAGCCAGTTTTTCATTCATGGGCGGCCTGCGGTGACAGGTACAGATGCGCCTTCTGCCCAGCGTCGTACGCATCGAAGCCGGCATCTCGGTGGCTTGCATCAAGGCCGCGCCGGCAGGTTCTCCTCTCTATACAACGTCGGCTCGAGCAAGCGTTCGAGCAGCTGATCCTGTGGAATGCCGACGAAGTTCTTTACCGCACAGGGTTCATTGAATTGCGAGGTACTTGGCCGACACTGCTCGCTCCGTCATCGAACGGATCGACTGTGGAAGATCACTGAGGGCGGCGCCGTCCCACACCGAACGCAACGAGTCCTCGACCAGTGTGATCTTCGGGCAGAAGTCTTTTTGCCCGACGTTGTGGCCGTTCAGCTCCGGCGTCTGCGGGCGCGCAGTCAGCGCATCGGGCGTACAAGCCACGTTCATGGCAAGCCGTAGGGCAAGCTGCTGGAGCGCCGAATTGAATTTCAGATTGCGCACGAACAGCGTCTTTAACCCCCGCGCGCAAGCGAGCAGTCCGGCTCGCCGCAGTAAAACCGTTCCGATGCCTTGGTTGCGCGCCCAGGATGACACGCTCAAGCCGAGGTTCGCGCCGCCATCCGTGAATTCGAGATGCAGGACGCCTGAGATGTTTTCATCCGGTTCAACCACTGCCAAGACTCTGGCGGGGATCTGCGAACCGAGTGCCCGTGCGGGACCTGAGCATAGAATTCACGGCCATGAGCAAGAACCCGTAGCCCTTGACCAACTCGAGGAAACTCAGCCATGCGATACTCCCACGTCCCGTTGTCGATATTGCTGGGAATTGCCTGCGGATTCCTTGCAGGCCCATTCGGCGCGTCAAGTGCCGAACAACCGACGAGCCGAGCGACGGCCGACACCACGATGGATACCAAGACCGACTCCGGCCTCGAATTCAAGGATCTCGTCGTCGGCACCGGGGCGCAAGCCACTGCCGGACACCAGGTCAGCGTCCATTACACCGGATGGCTGCAGAATCCCGATGGCAGCGCCGGCAAGAAGTTCGATTCCAGCGTTGATCGCGGCCAGCCGTTCGACTTCCCACTGGGCGGCGGTCGCGTCATTCGCGGTTGGGACGAGGGCGTTGCCGGGATGAAGGTCGGCGGCAAGCGCAGACTCGTCATCCCCGCAGCGCTGGGCTATGGCGCGCGCGGGGCTGGAGGGGTCATCCCCCCCAATGCGACGCTGATTTTCGACGTCGAGCTGCTCGGCGTGCGCTAGCCGCTCGCAGTCGCCTGGGTCAATCGCTCTTCTGGCCGACGACCGTGACCCGTTGGGTCCGCTCGTTGTTCCACTTCTGCCAGCCCGCTAGCTTTTCGGAGAGGGACTTATTATTTTCTTTAAGTTGTTGATTTTCTCGTCCAAGGTCTTGAGCGATCCCGGTAACTTCTCCGACGCTGTCGAAGACTCCGCTGAGGGCTTCGGAGATTCCATTAATTCGGGCGGTACAGGCTTCTCCTGAGCTTCGGGCGGCGGACAGGTCGGCCTCGAGAGCATGCCGCACGCCGGTAGCGTGGCCACTAAAAGCAGCCAGATGACGATCTTTTGATCGAATATCTTTTGCATGTTCTTCACGCTCCTTCGCCAGTGTGTCGGTCAACACCTGCTTGTCTTGCTCCGCTTTCTCCGCTTTCTCCGCGGCCTGGTTCAGTTCCTGTTTCAGTTGCTGTTCGTGCGCGAGCTTCACCGAGGCCGCTGTCTGCGCGGCCAGTTGCGACTCCAGCAGCATGCCCGCGCCGAAGGCCGCCACCGCGACTACAAAAAAGATCAAAACTTCGCGTACCCGGTTCTTCGGTGGTTCACGCGTAAACTGTTCATCGCTCATGTGCGGTTCCTTCCGTCTTGAATCTTTCCGGGTGTTCGAGCGGTGACCTTGCCGAGCGCTCGGCCCGACCATAGAAAGCGGGCGGGTCGGCCTATTTCTACATCATTCGGACGGGCGCGGTATCTAACAAGCGGGTCAGCCGTTCGGATGTAGCGCCGCTATGATTGGGGTTCGTTCGGCGGCGTACCAGCGAACCTGGTCGACCCTCGCATCCAGGGCAAAGCCCTGCCGATGCATGGCTCAACGCCGGCGGTTTCTCGACAACGAGATGTTCGCCTTCCTGAATCCGGGCGCGAGCACGGGGTACCCGAACACCTGACCGCGTTTGTCGCTCCCCTCGCTCGACCCAGGTCAGCGCTTGATGTGCGAAATCTTCGTGCCTTCGATACTCAGACTGGCCATCAGTCCCTGCTGGTCGAAGATAAAGGCATAGGCGTCGTCCTGTAACGTCGTCGAGGACAGATTCTTGGCGACGCCTTCGTTGACCAATACCACCGTGGGTCCCACTCCAATTTCCCAGCCTCTCGATTTCTGCAGGTAGGACCTGGCCTTGTCGTTCATCAAGAACACCACATATCCATACGATTGCGCACCAGCCTGCAGGCCCCAGGACCCACTGACCGAGTTGTAGTAGTCGATGGCTTTGGAGCCCTGCATCAACACGCCTTCGCCGTAACCACCCCCGAATATGAGTCCTGCCCTGACGATGTTGGGGAACACCAGTGCCGCTTTGGCGATGTTGCCGATCTTGGCCGCCGTCTCGTTGGTTCTGTACAGCGTCCGCAGCGCTTGCTCAGCGCTGCGGTTCAGATCCTCCGCCGTTGCGGCGTACGCAGGCTTGCCGAGCAGGCCCGTCGAGCAAACTGTCGCTGAGGCGGCAGTGAAAGCAAGAAGGTGGCGTCGATTCGTATTCATTGGAGTCTCCTTCACGGTGCTGGAGCGTTCTGGACAACATGGAAACAACGATGGGTTGAAGCGATCGAAGCGGCGATGCAGCTGGCCTTCATTCGATCGACAGTCGCTCGGTCCGCGAAAGCGGTGCGAGCGATCTTGGTCTCCGCTGGACTCCAATATACGATCGCCGCGAGGTCGGGACAACGCGATTGCGCCCGTGAATTTGGTAAGCCGGTAAGACGCCAGAGACCGCAACTGCCTTGGTGTGATCGGTGCTAAGGCGGCGGCAGGGGGCTACGAATTCTGGCGGGTTTCCGGAAAGAACCGGGTCACATGGGATGTCAGCGAATCCAGCCGCTTGGCCAGTTCGGTCAATTGTTCGGCTGGGATCAGTCGTTTCTGCAACAGCGGCACGCGGTACTTGGCGGAAGTGATCTCGGCCAGGATTGAAATCGCGATCTCCGGCGGTGTCTTAGCTCCGATGAAAAGGCCGATCGGACCTTTCAGCCGTTCGATTTCCTCCTGCTTCAGGTCGAACTGCCCCAGCCGCTGCTTGCGCTTGGCCGTATTGACGCGGCTGCCCAAGGCACCGACATAGAACGCGGGCGACTTCAGCGCTTCCAACAGCGCCATGTCATCGAGCCTGGGGTCGTGCGACAAGGTCACGATGGCCGTGTGGCTGTCGATGCCCATTTCCACAATCACATCGTCGGGCATGCCGCGCTCGAAACGTACTCCGGCCACATCAAAGCCGGCGGCAAACTCCTCGCGCGGATCGACCACGGTCACTTCGTAGTCGGCGCCGATCGCCAGGGTGGCGACGTATTGCGACAGCTGCCCCGCTCCCACCACCACCAGCCGCCAGCGCGGACCGTAGATGGCGCGCATGACGCGGCCGTCGAAACTGTGCGTGTCCGCCCGACTCGCTTCCTCGAGGCTCGCGATGCCGGTTTGCAGGTCGAGCACGCGCGCGCAGATCCGTTTCGCGGCCACGCGATCGCGCAGTTCGCGCAACGTCGCAACCTGAGGATGCGGCTCGACCACCAGCCGCAAGGTGCCGCCGCAGGGCAATCCGAAGCGCGCCGCCTCATCCTTGGTGACACCGTAGAGCACGATCTGCGGCAACGCAACGGTCAGCACATCGGTTCGCACCCGGTCGATCAGATCGTCCTCGACACAGCCGCCCGAGACCGAACCGACCAGCTGGCCGTCTGCGCGGATCGCCAGCCACGCGCCCACCGGGCGTGGCGCCGAGCCCCAGGTCTCCACGACGGTTGCCAGCGCCACCCGATGGCCGTCTTCGATCCACTGGATGCACGTCTTCAGAACCGAGAGGTCGGTGCTTTCCATAGCGCCCTATACGTTATCAGAACGTGTAGGTAACCGAAGTTCCCACCATCGAAGCGGGTGGCGCGGCCGCCGACCAGAAACGTCGAATGGCTACTTCTCGAGCATCGGTCGTCCTTCGTGCCTGACGAGAAGGTCGCGCATGTCATTCGCATGCTCTTCCTCCTGGGCCAGGATCCGCTCAATCACCACCCGCGTGGTCGGATCCCTGTCGCCAAAGTGACGAACCATCTCCCGGTATGTTTCGATCGCAATGCGCTCGGCGACCAGGTTCTCTTTGATCATGTCGACCAGATTTTCCCCCTCGACATACTCCGTCGCCGCTCGAGAAACGAGGCCGTTCGGGTGCAGATCCGGCTTGCCGCCGAGCTGATTGATCCGTTCGCACAGCAGATCCAGGTGCTCCTCCTCCTCTTTCGCGTGTTGCGAGAATTCGTCCTTGACGGCTTCGCTGGCGAGCCCCGTTGCACAGATTGCGTGGAACTTGTATCGAAGAATGCAAACGATCTCCGTTGCCACTGCATGGTTCAGCAAGACGATGGTCTCTTTAACGTCACCCTGATAATTCTGCGTAACGGAGCCTGCGTCCAGGTGTTGCCGGGCTCTGCGCCGGATTTCCTTGATGTCGGCGAGAAACGTTCCTGCTGAGCTCATTGTGTGTCCTCCCTTCGTGCGCGCTCTGAGGTTTTCGGTGAGACTCGCTCAAGAGTTCATTGCAGATGCGTTTCACTGTCAATCCACAAAAAAAGCGCGAACAGCGAGGGCCGGGCCAGGCTCATTGACACAAATCCGACATCCTGGCCTTCCGATGAGCGCATCCACGGCAAGGACCGTGCGCTCAAGTTGCAAAGATGGTTTGCACCGCCAGGTCGGCCGCGTCCCTACGCCTAGGGAACGAAATGCCACATGTCAAGCATTTTCCCAGGCTGCCTGCGGATCCCCAGCGCTCGGACACCCGAGCGCCGAAGCCGCCCTAGTCGTCGCTGCGTGTTACGAAGATGAATCCGCGCGTGCTGATGAAGCCGGTCCCGATCACCGCCAGAGCACCGCTGTCGAGGTTGAGCACGGCGACGATGCCAGCCGTGTCCGAGGTCGAATAGGCCGTACCCGGTTCGAAGCCGAACGTCGGGCTGTCGAGCCGATACACCTTGTTGGCCGAGACGTCGGCGAAGAGGGCGAAGGACGCGCTCCGAGGGGCAAATGCCGTGTCGTCGACGGTCGTGGGCGCTCCGCCACTCGTGATGCCGAGGACGCCCACGGCCTGGTCTTCCGCCAGCGGATGCCGCACGAACACCAGCTCGGCGTCGGCCTGGCTGTTGACGACGATGTTGCCGCGCTGATCGACGCTGAGCGAGTCCGGATCGGTCAGATTCAACGTCACCGTGCTGCCGGTGGCGATGTTGACCGCCTGCGCGTTGCCGTACAGCACCGGCTCCAGGTTGACCGAGCCGCCCGACAGCGTAACCCGCACGAGCGCAGGGAAGACGTTGACGCCGTTGACGTCCAGATTCGGGTTCGACGCCGTCATGTAGATGCTGTCGCCGACGACTCGCAGATCGTCGTAGCCGCCGCCGTGCGGCGCCGACGGAAAATAGCTCTGTGCCGCGCCGCTGACCAGATCGATGATCACGAGCGATGGGTTGGCATCCTCGTTCTGCAGGGACCACAGCTGGTCGTCACCGACCACCCGAAGGCCATCATTGTGGCCAAGGACCGAAAACATGCGTTGCACTGTTCCGTCCAACGCGTACTGCACGATCGTGCTCGACTTGCCGTCCGTCCCGTCCTTGGCCACACCGTTCTGATAGCCGATCAGCACACTGTTGCGCCACTGGACGATCGAATCGGGTTGCTTGTACGCCGTCGTCCCCTGCGTAAACGTGCTGAGCTTGTACGGTGGGCTCACCGACTGGGCTGCGGCCGGGCCAGCACCAAGGGCTGCGCACAGCGCACTCACCGTGAGCAGCGCGCCGAAGGCTTGGGTCGTGCTTCCTGACAGTGACAGATCGAACCGGGGCATGCCAATCTCCTCCTCGATGTCCTCACGAGTGCGGGCGACTATGGACGCCAGACGTGACCTGATCGTGAAGGTTGTCCCGCGGTGGGTGCCGGATCTGAATTTCGCGGCTGTCTTAAGTCTTCGGATCTTGGGGTCTTTGCGTCGCAGCAACGCCCCGCCTCGCACCTGAGCCCCTCTGAAAACCGGCGTCAGGGAGCAGCCGATCGGCCGGCCCGCCGAAACGAAAGGTTGAAGCGATACCGACCGGTGAGCGGGTGCGAGCCGTCGGCCAGATTCAGCACGCCGTGATAGCGCAAGCGCGACGGTCCGCCCCAGATCACGACGTCGCCATGCGCCAACGGGACGCGCGCCGCCTTGACCGAGCGCCGGGTGCCGCCCAGCAGAAATATGGCGGGCAATCCGAGCGAGACGGACACGATGGGCCAATCGAGCTCGCGCTCGTCGCGATCCTGGTGCAACGTGAGCCGGGCACCGGGCTCATAGCGGCTGATCAGGCACGCGTCGGGAACGAAGCCGCGATAGCCGGCCTGGTCGGCCGCGTCTTGCGCCAGCTTCAGGAACGAGTCCGGAAGCGCCGGCCATAGACGGCCGCTTTCGGGGTCGACGCCGTCGTAGCGGTAGCCGGAGTCGTCGCTCACCCAGCCCAGCGCGCCGCAGTTGCTCATCGCGACCGTCATTCGAAAACCGCCCGGCGTGCTCATATGCCGGCAGGGTGCCTGTTGGAGGACCTGTCGCAGATCCGGCAGCAGCCGCGCTTCATGCGCGGCCGCGAAGCCCCGCATCAGGAAGGCGCCCGCGCCGAGCGTCAGGACCTCAGGCCGCCCGCTGGCCGATGATGCCCGTGGCGAACCGGACGCATTCACCGGTGGGCTTCGCGCTGCAGCAAAGCCCGCTTGCGCTCGACGCCCCACCGGTAGCCGGACAATGCGCCGTCGCTGCGCAGCACGCGGTGGCAGGGTATGGCAACCGCCAGCGCGTTGGCGGCGCACGCCTGCGCGACCGCGCGCACGGACTTCGGTGACCCGATCCGGCGGGCGATGTCCGCATAGCTGGCGGTGTGTCCGACCGGAATTTTCCGCAGCGCCTGCCAGACGCGCCGCTGAAAGGCGGTACCTCGTATGTCGAGCGGCAGGTCCAGCCCCAGCCGCGGGGCTTCGACGAAACCCACCACCTTCGCGATCCACTCGCCGAACCGTGCGTCATCGCCGATCAGGCGAGCCTTCGGAAAGCGGTCCTGCAGTTCGCGTGCCAGCTGATCCGGATCGTCGCCCATCATGATCGCGCAGACACCACGGCCGCTGCGCGCCACCAGAATCGACCCGAGCGAGCATTGCCCGATCGCGAAACGGATTTCGGTCTCGGACCCACCGGCTCGATAGCGGCTGGGCGTCATGCCGAGCAACTGATCGGCCTGTTCGTAGAACCGGCCGGCGGAGCCATAGCCTGCGCCGTAGATTGCATCCGTGACCGTGCCGCGTTGCCGCAATTCGCGCTGCAGCCGACTGGCCCGATGTGCTCCCGCGTAGGCTTTGGGAGTCACGCCGGTCACCGATTTGAAGACCCGGTGCAGGTGATAGGCGCTGATGCCCGCACGCTGCGCCAACTGCTGCAGCGTCGGCGCCTGCTCGGCCGCCTCGATGTACCGGCACAACTGCGCGACGGTTCTGGCGTGCGATGCGGCAAGGCTCGGCTGATCCGGCTTGCAGCGCCGGCAGGCCCGAAATCCGGCCCGTTCGGCCTCGGCCGCCGTCGCGTGGAACGCGACATTCTCGGGCCTGGCAAGGCGTGATCCACAGCTTGGCCTGCAGTACACGCCGGTGGTCCGCACCGAATAGAAAAACCGCCCGTCGGCCTCCGGATCACGCGCCAGGACGGCTGCCCAGCGCGGATCTGCCAGGATCGCCGCCGCGCTGTGTTGGTTCCCGTTGTTCGCTTTCATGGCTGCCTTCGGATCCGATTTCGATGGGGCCACATTAGTCATCGCCCCGTCGCGCCGCACTCCGGGTCTTGCTTTCAAATTCGAAAAGGCCGGCCGCCGGACCCTGCCTACTATATCGGGGCTGCCTGTTCCGCCTATACTGCCGTAAAGGTCTTTGTCAGGGACCTTGTCAGGGACCAGGATCCGCCAGTTGGACAGGCTCAGGATCACAGCCGGCCAGCTTCAGGTCGGCGCATCGGTGCCATTCGATATCTACAACTCGGAGGGGCGGCTGCTGTTGCGCCGCGGCCAGGTTGTCGACTCCGAGCTGCAGCTGGAGCGGTTGGTCCAGGCCGGCCGCTACAATCCTCCGGCCGCCGAGGAAGGTTCCCCGTTGCGCGGTCGCGGCCAGACGCCTCGCGTGGTTCAAGAATTCGACCGGCTGCCCTCGCAGCTGGTGGTGCGCAATCGGGTCTCGATTTTCGAGCGCCTGACGGACGTTGTGCACGCCCTGGACGATCTGTTCTCGCTGGGCCTGGCAACGGATCGATTCGAAGCGGGTATCCGCGCGGCGGTGGCGAACATCCGTGAGTGCTGTGCGCTGGACAGCGATGCGGCGTTGGCGCACATCCTGCTCTCGGGATCGCTCCGGTATGCGCTGCGCCACCCGACCAACGCCGCCATCCTGACCACGATTCTGCTCGGCCGCGACCAGCACGATCCGGACAAGTCCGGATCGGCGATTGCCGCTGCCCTGACGATGAACATCAGCATCCTGGCGCTGCAAGACACGCTGTATCGGCAGCAGGACCCGGTGACCGCCGAACAGCGCGACGCGTTGAAGTTTCATCCTGCCGAAAGCGTCAAGATGCTGCGCAGTCTCGGGGTCGACGACCCGCTCTGGCTGCAGGTGGTCGAGCAGCACCACGAGGCGCGCGACGGGTCGGGCTACCCGGCCGGCCTGAAGGATCCCGCCATCTGCCGGGAGGCCCAGTTCGTGTCGCTGGCCGACCGCTACTGCGTGCTGGTCAGCCAGCGCGCCTACCGGATCGCATTTTCGCCGCGCCGGGCGATCAAGGAACTGCACGAACGCAACGCAGCGACGATCGACCCGGCACTGGTTGTCGGGCTGATCTCCGCCGTGGGCTTTTTTCCGCCCGGCGCCTATGTGCGGCTCATCAATGGCGAAACGGGTGTCGTCGTGCGCCGGCTGATCGATCCGAAGCATCCGGTGGTGTACGCGTTGCACCAGGACACGACGCCGCCTTACGAATCGCCCAAGAAGCGATTGACCGGGAGCCGTCCGGACTTCGAAATCGTCGCCGACGTCAAGGCGGAGAATGTACGGGTGAAAATCGACCTGGCAGCGCTGTGGCCACCCAGCGCGGCCGGCGACGCGCCCGCGGACCCATCCGCGTAACGGCAGCGCCGGGCCGCACGCGGCCTCACGACCCAACCGGCCTCGAAGCGAGCAACGCGGCGCGGCGCTCCAGACTGTCCTTGGGCCAATATTGATTGCGGTCGTAGTACTGCGGCACCGCCGGAACGTCGGGCCCGAGCACGACCCACGGCTGCTTGCTTTCGGTGAAAATGTGGATGTCGGGCGGCAGCCGATCCGGCTCGTCCAGCGTGCCGACCCTCACGAAGCGAACCGCATCGCCGCCACCGCCATAGTTGCTCCACACGGCGATCCGGCACGCCGGGCAACGCGAGATCTTCTGGCCGGTTCCGCTGAGCGAAGGCGTGTGGACGACCTCGGGCTGGCCCTGCAGCAGCAGCACGCGACCGGCTTCGATCATCGCGTTCAGCGCGAACGACGCTCCGGTTTCGCGCTGGCACCAGCGGCAATGGCAGCAGTGAACGAACAGCGGCTTGCTGGTCACACGGTAGCGCACGGCGCGGCAGGTGCAGCCACCTTCCAGCGGGCGAAACTCCAGGTTGCTCATCGTTCGGCTCCGCCTCATTGACCCGAGCGCCGGTCGCGCGAGGCTTCCTCGATCAAGGCGGCCACCTGCAGGTCGTCGGCACCACCGCGTTCGATCAACCCGGCTACGGCGCCGGCGCGGTTGGCCCCCGTTTGATTCTGGCTGACCTTCCATTTGCCAACCAGCCTGGAGACGGTGATCTCGAAGCCGACGATCGATTCGATCATCCGCGTGATGAATTCGTCGGGGGCGTCCGAAATCGACCAGGGTGAGGCGGACAATGCCTCGTGCCGGGCGACCAACGACTCCAGCTGACCGCGCAGCCACGCCGGATCGTCGATCACGCGCAGTGGCCCATGGGCATGCACCACGACGTAGTTCCAGGTTGGCACGACCTTGCCGTGCTCGCGTTTTGCCGGGTACCACGACGGCGAGACGTAGGCGTGCGGGCCCTGGAATATCGCCAGCGCCTCGACCTGCTCGACCCGATCGCTCCACATCGGGTTGGCGCGTGCGACATGACCGCGCAGCGTGCCCGATCCGTCCGGCGCGAGCGCCAACAGCAGCGGAATGTGATTCGCATTGATTCCGCCCGCGGCCAGCGTGACCACGGTCGCCAGTGGATGCGCACGGATCAGTTCGTGCAGGACCTCGACCCGTGTCTCCTGGAAGTGCTGCGGGACGTACATGACCGAATCACGCCGGCGGATCGCGGATCACGCGGGCGAAGCCGACCTGCATCATGGAGCCCTTTGCCAGTAGCCCACGTCGATCCAATGGCCGAACTTATATCCGACTTCCCTGAAGTGCGCCACCTTGATGAACCCCAGGCGCTCGTGCAGCGCGACGCTCGCCGGGTTCGGCAGCCCGATCCCCCCGATGACGACATGAATCGACTGCTCGCGCAGGACCTGCAGCAGCGCCCGGTACAGCCGGGTGCCGATGCCCTGACCGGTGCAAGCCGGGTCCAGATAGACGCTGCTCTCGACCGAATGGCGGTACGCGCATCGTCCTTTCCATTTGCCGGCGTACGCGTAGCCGACCAGCCGGGCGCCCTGGTCGGCGACCAGCCACGGAAGCGAGCCCGATACGACCTCGGTGATGCGCTCGGCCATTTCGGCCGCAGTGATCGGCTGCTCTTCGAACGAGATCGTCGTGTTGGAGACGTAATGACCGTAGATGCGGGCGATCGCCTCAGAGTCGTCGATCGTGGCCGGACGGATCTGCAGCGCCTGCACCAGATCAGCCATCGGACCTCGCCCGCTCCTGTCCTTGTGAAGAAGGCCGAGCCCGGAACCGTCGCAACAGGCGCCGGGTCCAGACCAGCGCGAACGCGCCGAACGCCACCAACCCGCCGATCATCCACGGCGTCGACAGCCGCGGGGGTGACGTCCGGTTCGCGCGCACCACCAGCCAGTGCACGTAGCACAGGAACACGACCAGCATGGCCATGAACTGCCTCAGGCCGCCTCGCAGGGTCGAGACGGTCTCGTCCCTTCGCTCGGGCGAAAGCCAGTACTCCCGGTTCGGCAGGTTGATCCGGGCGCCCGGCCTGCCGAACGCGAAATGCGATAGCAAGAGCAGCAACGCCGGAAGCCCGACCACGAACGCGAGCGTGAAGCCGACATAGGCGCCGCGCGACATGAATCCGTTCGCGTAACCGTCTCCTTCGAAGTGGGAGGCCACCACCGCCGGCAACGAAAGCGCCGTCAGCCAGACGAATGCCGCCGCGCACGCCAGCAACAGGGCGAAACCGGCCAAGGCCTTGCCCCCGTGCGAAAGCGCCACGAACGCTTTCAATCGGGACGGGTCGGGTTGGCCGACTGATCGCCGACCACGGTGCGCCACGGCTTCACGCTCCACTGGGTCACCAGCCCGTTCAGCACGTACGGATCGGCTCGGGCAAAGGCTTCCGGGACTGCAGGCGAGTCCACCGAAAACAGCAGTATCGAGCCTTCGATGGGGTCACCCACGGCGCCGCCCAGCAGCAGCTCGCCTCGTTCGGCGGCCTGCCAGGCGAGCTTCAGATGCGCGCCGCGATACTGGGGGCGACGCGCCAGGTAGTCCGGCGACACACGATAGATCAGCAGGTAATGCATGGAACGCTCCTCCTCGGAAGGGCCGCCTCAGCAGGCCGGCCAGTGGCGGGCAAACACCGGCGCGACCGACGGATCACGGTCGATGCGCTCCAGCACCGCAAACAAGGGCGGCCGCGCATCGCGAAGATGGGCCCGGGCCCCGGACCACTTCGAGACGACCGCGGCCAGGAAGTCCAGGCCGCCCGCGGTCGGGCCGCACAGGAACGGACTCGCCGGAAACTGATCCGAAAAGATCTCCCAGTGCCGGTGCAGGCGATCGCGCGCTCCGCGCCGGACGCGCTCGTTGATCGCCTCGTCGGCATCGGCGCACCAGCGTTCGGGGTAATCGATGATGCTGACCGCCGAATAGCAGTTGGCGGCGATGTAAACCAGTCCGCGGATCGACTGGGCCCGCAAGGACAGTTTCACCGGCAGAATGTCCGAGGCCGGAAACTGTAAACCCAGCTGAATCAGGATGGCCGCGCTCTCGGTCAACACGTTGCCGTCGGGCATTTTCAGCGTTGGGATCTGTTTGAGCGGGTTGACGCGCTCGAGCTCGGCCACTGCCGTTTCCGGCTGCCACGAGGCGGCCTCGACGGTGCGATAAGCAACGCCGCACCGCTCGAGCGCGACTTCCACCGCGGCGGAGCCGGAGCCTTTGCATCCGTACAGAGTGAACATGTCGGCGGAGCGGCGGGAGGGCTCAGGCCGGCTGAGCGGCATCGACATTCTCCCAGTAGTCCATCGGCGCGGACTTGCGATAAGCCTCGCCCGTGAGCTTCACGCTGACTCGACCGGTTTCGGGGAATACCGCAACATCGTGTGGATGAGAATTGCCGATGATCAGGTACCGGCACGCTTCAGCGGTGTGGTTGAAGAGTGAATGGCCCACCTTCTGGCCGGCGGGAAAGCACACGTAGTGCCCCGCAGACATGATGTAGGACTTGTCACCCAGGCGCAACGTCAGGGACCCCTCGAGAATGAAGACATGCTCTTCCTCCAGCAGGTGATAGTGCAGGGGATTGGCCTGCCGGCCCGGGGCCAGCACCTCGTTGGCGACGCCGATCCGGGTGGCGCCTGCGAACGTGCTCAGGTGCTGAAAACGCATGCCGAAGCGCTCGCCGTGAGAGAACTCCTCCCACGGCACCTCGGTAATCGGAAACGGTTCGAAGACGCCATCGGCGTCGGCAGAGTTAGGTCGACTGCTCACTCGGCGCTCCCATTGGCGGTTCCGATACCCGCTGGTTTGGACCCGTCCACCCGGGGCCACGGAAATCGGGAAATGACCTTATTCTGCCCTGAGAATGCCGGCACGATGTTCGAGTTGGCAGAGCACGTTGAGCCCGTGCTCAAGCTGATGCAGAAGTACTCCAATATGCCCATGAGTCTTGCCGACGCCTGCCTCGCATGACCGGGACTCTGGCGGATCCCGTGGTGCTGACCACCGACGCCGATTTGCGAGTTTACCGCCGCCACAGCCGTCACATCGTTCCCTGTGTGACGCCGTATTGACTACACGGCAGGCGTTTGCGCCAGAAGGCCTTGGTAGATCAGAAGATCGCTCGGCGAGAAGCAGCAAAAGACGACCTCCTGGATCGCCGGGAGCTCCTCCAGCGAGGAGCGAACCGTGTCGACCGCGATCCGGGCCGCCTGTTCGATCGGGTAGCCGTAGATGCCGGTGCTGATGCTCGGAAATGCCAGCGTTTGAATTCCATGCGCGGCGGCGAGCTGCATCGAGCGCCGGTAGCAGGACGCCAGAAGCTCGGGCTCGCCACTTGAGCCGCCGCGCCACACCGGTCCAACGGTGTGGATCACGTGCCGGGCGGACAGGCGATGGCCCCGGGTGAGCTTGGCATCGCCCGTCTTGCAGCCACCCAGCCGGCGGCACTCGACCAGCAGCTCGGGGCCGGCAGCGCGATGGATCGCACCGTCGACACCGCCACCGCCCAGCAGGGACGCGTTGGCGGCGTTGACGATCGCGTCAACCGAAAGCGTGGTGATGTCGGCGCTCAGCGCGCGCAGGGTGGCGGCCATCGTGTAGCGGGTTCAAATGCAAAAGATGCTACCGCCGATCCGCTTGCGGTCGCACCCGGGTGGAGCTAAAATGTGTATCAAAGTCACGAATCATACACATCATGCGAACGAATATCGTGATCGACGACAAGTTGATGAGGGATACCCTGCGCGCGACCGGATTGAAGACGAAGCGCGAGGCGGTCGAACTCGGCCTGCGCACGTTGCTGCGGCTGCATCAGCAGGCCGAGATCAAGCGTTTTCGGGGCAGGCTGAACTGGCAAGGCGATCTGGGGGCGACCAGGACCGACGGATGATTGTGGTCGATTCGAGCGTCTGGATCGACTATTTTCGAGGACTCTCCACGCCGCAGACCGACAAGCTGGACGCCTTGCTCGGCGCAGAGCCGCTCGCGATCGGCGATCTGATCCTGGTCGAGGTGCTGCAGGGGTTCTCGAGGGACCAGGACTTCAATCAAGCCAGAAGGCTGCTGGCTACGCTCGAGCCGATCGATATCGGTGGACACGACATCGCGACTCTGGCCGCCAACAGCCACCGGGCGCTCAGGGCCCTGGGCATAACCCCTCGAAAAACGATCGACACAGTCATCGCGACGCGCTGCATCGTGAGCGGGCATGCGCTGCTCCACAACGATCGGGAGTTCGAACCGTTCGTGATGCACTTGGGGCTGCGCTCGGTCTTGTAGGCACTGTACCGTTCGCCAGTGGGCTAAGGGCGGGCTGTTCCGCACGCTCGGTAAAAATTCGTGATGGGTTATCGCAGCGCGATCCGAAAACGCAGCCCTTGCGTGCTGCCGTATTCGGGTGGCTTGGTGAATCGCTCCACGAGCACACCTCCATTGGATTCGATCACACGCTGCGATGCGACATTGTCGGGGTCCGTCGTGATCTCGACGAATGACAGCCCCTCGAGCTTGACCGCCGGAAGCACGTCTCGCAGGGCCTGCGTCGCGTAACCTCGCCCTTGCTTCCACGGCACGACCGCGTACCCGATGTGTCCCAGGCAGTGAGGGGGCAGGTCGGTGGTTCCGGGCTGCCACCTGAAGCCAATGACTCCGCAAAATTCCCCGTCCCACATCCAACGCTGGAACCCCGGAAGACGAGGTACGGTCGCGCCATTGGGCAGCACGATCGGCGGACCTCTGCCTTCACGGTCATCTTGCAATTCGATATAGAGCGCGGGATCCTTGCGAACTCGGTCAAGCTCGTCGCGCGCGCCTTGCTCGCCCCGCGGGTTCGGGTGAAATCCGCGCTCCAGCGCAGCAACGAAGCTCGGCAAATGCTCCTGCGCGGGGCGGATGAGCTGCATGTGCTTAGGGTAATGTAGGGAGCAGTGGTGCGTCCACCGGCGCGCTGCGGTTTGATTCCGAGGCGCCGCTCGTCTGGCTGAACCGATCCGATGCGAATCCTGCTCATCGAAGACGACCGGATGATCGGCGAGAGCATCCGGGCCGCGCTGCGACAGGACGGCAGCGCGGTCGACTGGATGCGGGACGGCCGCAGCGCCGAAACCACGCTGGGCACCGAGCAGTTCGACCTGGTGCTGCTGGACCTGGGACTGCCACAACGCGACGGCGTCGAGATCCTGCGGGCGATGCGGCTGCGCCACGACCAGACGCCGGTGATCGTTCTGACCGCCCGGGATGCGCTGCAGGACCGGGTCAACGTGCTGGACGCCGGCGCCGACGATTACCTGGTCAAGCCGTTCGAGCTCGAGGAGCTGGCGGCGCGCATCCGCGCCGTCACGCGCCGCAAGGCGGGGCGGGCCGAGGTGGCCATCGAGATCGGCGAGGTGCGGCTCGATCCGTCGATGCGGCAGGTCACGCGGGCCGGTGAGCTGGTCGAGCTGTCGGGGCGCGAATACGCGGTGCTGGAGGCATTGATGATGCGTCCCGGCGCGATCTTGTCGCGCACGCAGCTCGAGGACCGGCTGTACGGGTGGGGCGAGGCGATCGAAAGCAATGCCGTTTCGGTGTACGTGCACCAGCTGCGCCGCAAACTGGGCAACGACTTCATCCGCAACGTGCGTGGCGTCGGCTACTACGTCAGCCGACCCGAGGGGCCGCGATGAAGTCGATCCGCACCCGGCTGCTGGTGTCGCTGCTGTCGGTGGTGCTGCTGAGCGCCGCCATCGGCGGCGCGGTGACCTACACCAACGTACTGCGCGAGACCGAGTCGCTGTTCGACTATCAGCTGCGCCAGATGGCCCTTTCACTGCGCGACCAGGGCTTCATCCCGCCCGATCAGGCGGCGGCGCTCGCCAACGACGATTCCGATTTCGTGGTGCAGATCTGGACCGTCGACGGAACCCGCATCTATGCCTCGCACCCCGGCCTGGCACTGCCGCCAACCGCCGTGCTGGGCTTTGCCGAGATGCGGCTCGGCGACGGAACCTGGCGTGTGTTCAGCACGACAACCGGCGACCGCGTGATCCAGGTCGCTCAGCCGCTGGCGATTCGCCGCCAGCTGGCCGCGCAGGCCGCGCTGCGTGCAGTGGCGCCGATGCTGGCGCTGGCGCCGATCCTGGCGGTGGCGATCGGCTGGTCGGTGGGTGCTTCGTTGCGACCGGTCCGGCGGCTGGCCGCGGAGGTGAAGCAGCGCGACGCCGACGCCCTGGAGCCGCTGAGCCGAACCGGCCTGCCGGCCGAAGTGTCGCCGCTGGTGGAATCGATCAACGCGCTGCTGGCGCGCTTGCGCAGCGCATTCGACGCGCAGCGCGCATTCGTCTCCGATGCGGCGCACGAGCTTCGCTCGCCGTTGACCGCGCTGAAGCTTCAATTGCAGCTGCTGCAGCGTTCGACCGATCCGGCTGCGCGCGACGAGGCGATCCGAGCCTTGTCGGACGGGATCGAGCGCGCCGCCCGCCTGGTGACGCAACTGCTGACGCTGGCGCGCGCAGAGCCCGGCGGGCCGCAGGCGCCGCTGACGCCGACGGACCTCGCAGAGAGCGCGCGGCAGGCCGTCGCCGACATGGTGCCGCTCGCCGATGCCAAGTCGATTCGCCTGTCGCTTAAGGCGCAGGACCACTGCGCGGTCGACGGCGACGCGGCCGCGCTGCGCGTGCTGGTGCGCAACCTGGTCGACAACGCGGTGCGCTATACGCCGGCCGGCGGGCAGGTCGAATCGACGGTGCGCGAGGACCAGGGCCGGGTGGTGCTGGCCGTGGACGATTCTGGACCCGGGATTCCCGCTTCGGACCGGGCGCGCGCGTTCGATCGTTTCTACCGGGGCGCCGACCGGGAAGAAGCGGGGCGCGAGGAAACGGGAAGCGGCCTGGGTCTGGCGATCGTGCGCAGCATCGCGCACCGACACGGCGCGACCGTTGAGCTGGCCGATTCCGACCTGGGCGGGTTGCGAGTGGCCGTGCGGTTCGCACCAGGGCTTAAACCCGCTTGACGTAAGGGAATTCGCGTCCGCATCCGATATTTCGCCGACGGTGATGCGTCATCGATCGATCACTCGTTCCATCATGTGGATATACGATCACTCGCTTACCCGACACAGGTCAGCGGCTGGCAGGCCGATGAGATAGGCTCGGCACCCGGGTCACCCCCGGGTCATCCCAGCAGAGGTCAACCGATGGATATCAAAAGCGTCCGAGACAGAGCGTTCGCGATGCCGCTCACCAATCCCGCTTATCCGATGGGGCCGTACCGGTTCGTCAATCGCGAATTCTTCATCATCTCGTACCGGACCGATCCGGACCGGCTGCGCGCGGTCGTGCCCGAGCCGCTTCAAGTCACCTCTCCCACGGTCAGCTACGAATTCATCCGGATGCCGGATTCGACCGGCTTCGGTGACTACACCGAGTCGGGGCAGGTGATCCCGGTGCAGTACAAGGGCCAGGCCGGCAATTACACGCATGCGATGTACCTGGATGACCATCCGCCGCTCGCCGGCGGCCGGGAGCTGTGGGGCTTTCCGAAGAAGCTCGCCCAGCCCAAGCTGCACACCGAGATCGACACGCTGGTGGGCACGCTCGACTACGGGCCGGTGCGGGTCGCCACCGGAACGATGGGGTACAAGCACCGCACGCTGGATGCGCAGGCGCTGGCTCGATCGCTCGGCTCCACGCCCAATTACCTGCTGAAGATCATTCCGCACGTGGACGGCAGCGCGCGCATCTGTGAGCTGGTGTGCTATTACCTGGAGGACGTGACGATGAAGGGCGCCTGGGAGGGACCCGCCTCGCTGTCGCTCGCACCGCACGCGCTGGCTCCCGTGGCCGATCTGCCGGTGCTCGAAGTGCTGAGCGCCAAGCATTTCGTGGCCGACCTCACCCTGGGTCTGGGTAAGGTCGTGTTTGACTATCTCGCATAGCGTAAAAGGACCAGACGATGAACCTGAAGGGAAAATCCGCGATCGTGACCGGTGCCGCCAGCGGAATCGGCAAAAGCATCGCCGAACTGCTCGCCAGCCAGGGCGCTTCCGTCGCGATTGCCGATGTGAACCTGGATGCGGCGCAGAGCGCGGCGACGGCCATCGGCAACGCCGGCGGCAAGGCGATCGGCGTCGCCATGGACGTTACCAGCGAGGAGGCCGTCAACAGCGCAACCGACCGTGTCGCGCGCGCCTTCGGCGGCGTCGACATCCTGGTGTCCAACGCCGGCATCCAGATCGTCAATCCGATCGAGAACTACTCGTTCTCGGACTGGAAGAAGATGCTGGCGATCCACGTCGATGGCGCCTTCCTGACGACCAAGGCTGCCTTGAAGTACATGTATCCGAACAATCGCGGCGGCATCGTGATCTACATGGGCTCGGTGCATTCGCACGAAGCCTCGCCGCTGAAATCGGCCTACGTGACCGCCAAGCACGGACTGCTGGGGCTGGCGCGCGTGCTGGCCAAGGAGGGCGCCGCGCACAACGTGCGCTCGCACGTGATCTGCCCGGGCTTCGTGCGCACGCCGCTGGTGGACAAGCAGATTCCCGAGCAAGCCAAGGAACTGGGCATCAGCGAGCAGGAGGTGGTCCGCCGCGTGATGCTGGGCGGCACGGTGGACGGCGTCTTCACGACGGTCGATGACGTCGCGCAGCTGGCGCTTTTCCTGTGCACGTTCCCTTCGGCCGCGCTGACGGGCCAGTCGTTCATCGTCAGCCACGGCTGGTTCATGCAATAACCGGCGGCGCATCGATGCAACGACCAGCCGGCCGCGCCGTGGGGGCGCCGCACCTGGACTATCCGGTCACGGCGCTGGTGCTGCAGGGCGGGGGCGCGCTGGGCGCCTATCAGGCCGGCGTCTATCAGGGGCTGGCCGAAGGCGGGATTCATCCCAACTTTGTCGCAGGCATCTCGATCGGCGCGCTGAACGCCGCGGTTATTGCGGGCAATCCCCCGGATCGACGCGTCGAACAACTGCGCGCGTTCTGGGAATTCATCTGCCGGCAGCCATGGGGGGTGCCCACGCTGGCGCTGACGCCGGACGCGCAGGCCGGGCTGCCCGACGCCGTGCGGGTCATGCTCGACTCGGTGGAAGCAACGCGCGCGCTGCTGGAAGGCCAGAACGGCTTTTTCGTTCCGCGCCCGTGGTATTCGCACGCGCTGGCGCAGCCGGATCCGCGCGGCGCGAGCTTCTATGACACGCGACCGCTGCGGGCCACGCTGGAGCGTTTCGTCGATTTCGACCGGCTCAACGGCGCCGGCGAGATGCGCGTGGCAGTGGGCGCGGTGAACGTGCGCACCGGCAACCTGGTCTACTTCGACAGCGCCGAGCGCAAGCTCGGGCCGGAACACTTCATGGCCTCGAGCGCACTGCCGCCCGGATTTCCGGCGATCGAGGTCGACGGCGAGTTCTACTGGGACGGCGGGCTGGTGTCCAACACGCCGCTGCAGTACGTGCTGACCGCGCCGCCGCGGCACGATGCGCTGATCTTCCAGATCGACCTGTGGAGCGCCAAGGGAGAGGCCCCCGGCGACCTGCTTCAGGTTGCGGTGCGGCACAAGGACATCCAGTACTCGAGCCGGACCCGGATGATCACCACGGTCATGCACGAGGAGCAGAACTATCGCCGGCTGCTGCATCAGCTGATGGCGCTGGTGCCCGAATCCGCGCGCAGCAGCGCCTGGTACCAGCGTGCCGCCCAGCTCGCCTGCGCAGCCCGCCGCAACGTGATCCACCTGATCTACCGCGATAAGCCATACGAGAGCTACCAGAAGGACTACCAGTTCAGCTTGCTCACCATGAACGAGCACTGGTCCACGGGCCTGTCGGACATTCGCGCGACCTTGCAGCACCCGACCTGGCTGGAGAAGCCCGGCGAGGAGCAGCCGTTCGTCACGCACGACGTGCATCGCGAAGGGGCAGACTGAAAGGATAGAATCCACCATCGCTTCGCCACACCCGGCTTCGCATGTCCGCTGTGCTCACCGACGAATTCCTGCGCGACTCGGTGGCGATCCATCGGCTGGCGATGCAGTCGCTGTTCGAGCGGCTCGACAGCCTGTGCGAAGGCGCTGTCGCGGTGGACCGGCAAGCGCGGATCGTCTGGATCAACGAAAGATACCTGGCCACGCTGGGTCTGCAGAGCGTTGACGAAGCCCTTGGCCGCGACATCGAGGAGGTCATCCCGAACAGCCTGATGCGCGAGGTCGTCCACAGCGGCCAGCCGATCCTGCTCGACATCCTGGAGCTGGGTGGCGAATCGCTGGTGGTGACGCGGATGCCGTTGCAGGACGAGCAGCAGCAGGTGATCGGCGCGATCGGGTTCGTGCTGTACGACCAGCTCAACGCGCTCAAGCCGCTCGTTGAGAAGCTGGCCAAGCTGCAAAGCGACCTGGCCGAGGCGCGCCGGCGCCTGGCCGAGAACCGCCGTCCGAAATACACGCTCGCCAGCTTCATCGGAGGCAGCGCCGCCGGCGTCGCGGTCAAGCGCCAGGCGCGGCGTGCCGCTCAGCAGCACGGCCCGGTGCTGCTGCTCGGAGAAACGGGCACCGGCAAGGAAGTCCTGGCCCACGCGATCCACGCCGCCTCGGCTCGCGCCGAAGGCCCTTTTGTCGCGATCGACATGCCGGCGCTGCCCGATGCCCAGCTGGAGGCGGAGTTTTTCGGGGTGGCGCCCGACGCCTTCACCGTCGGCGAACGCAAGGTGCGCGACGGCAAATTCAGGCTGGCCGACGGCGGCACGTTGTTCCTGGATGAGATCGGGGACCTGCCGCTGCCGATGCAATCCAAACTGCTGCGCGTGTTGCAGGACCAGGAGATCGAGCCGCTCGGATCGAACCGTGTGATCAAAGTCGATCTGCGGGTGATCGCCGCTACCCGCGTCAATCTGGAGCAGCTCGTTGCGCAAGGCCGCTTTCGGTCGGACCTGTATTACCGCCTCGGCGTGTTTCCGATTCGCCTGCCGCCGCTGCGCGAACGGCTGGCCGACCTGAACGAGCTGGCCGAGTACCTGCTCGAGGAGCTCGCCGCCCGCGGCGGCGGGCCGGCCCGCGAAATCGACGCCGCCGCCGTCTCGCTGCTGGCCAGTTACAACTGGCCCGGCAACGTGCGCGAGCTGCGCAACGTGCTGGAGCGCGCCAGCGCCTTGACCGACAGCGCCTGCCTGACGGTGCACGACATCAGCGCCGTGATGCCACCGCGGCATCGGGCCCCGTCCGGCGTACGGAGCGCGCCCGGTTACTCCGACGCGATGGCCGGCTTCGAGCGCACGCTGATCCAGTCGGCGCTGGCCGCCGCTGGCGGCAAAGTGCCGGCTGCGGCCAAGCTGCTCGGGCTGTCGCGCGCGACCGTTTATAACAAGATGGCTCAGCTCGGGCTGGTGTCCGGATCCACGCAGGGTCGACCGGAGCGCCCGTCGCGCTCGAAATCCCCTTAAAAACAAAGGCCTGGATCTCGCCTCGAGCGGCGAAGGTTCGATCAGAAAACATCAGGCACGGCACGGAGGAGACGTGATGACCGCTATCGCCATTTTTGGAATCTGCCTGTCGCTCGGGCTGTTGATGTTCCTCGCCTACCGCGGCATCAACGTGCTGCTCTTGGCCCCGATCATGGCGATGGTCGCCGTGCTGTTCAGCGCAGGCACGGGCCCGCTGCTGTTGGGCACCTACACGCAGGTATTCATGGCCGAGCTGGGCAAGTACCTGGCGAAGTTCTTTCCGCTGTTCATGCTGGGCGCGCTGTTCGGCAAGGTGATGGACGACACGGGCGCGGCCCGGGTGATCGCCCGCCAGATCGCGAACTGGGCCGGTCAGAAGCGGGCGATCCTGGCCATCGTGCTGGCGTGCGGCGTGTTGACCTACGGCGGCGTGTCGCTGTTCGTGGTGGCCTTTGCGGTGTATCCGATCGCCAAGTCGCTGTTCCGCGAGCAGAACATCCCCAAGCGCCTGATTCCGGGCGCCATTGCACTGGGCTCGTTCACGTTCACGATGACGGCGCTGCCCGGCACGCCGGCCATCCAGAACGCGATTCCGACCGCGTACTTCCACACGACGCCGTTCGCCGCCCCCGGGCTCGGAACCATCGGCGGCGTCATCATGTTCGCGGGCGGCGTGCTGTGGCTGAACCGGCGCGCGAACCGGGCGCGCGCGGCCGGCGAAGGCTACGGCCAGCATGACGATCAGGGCGCGGCCGCCTCTGCGCCGGAGGCCTCGGCGCCCAGCTTTCTGCTGGCGTCGATCCCCATCTTGCTGGTGATCGGGCTGAATTTCCTGTTCACCCGCTGGGTGATCCCGGCCATGGACACCGCCTTCCTGTCGCAAGCCAAGTACGGCGGCATCAAGGTCTCGGCCGTGGCGGGAATCTGGTCGATCATGCTGGCGGTGGCCTGCGCGACGCTGTTCGCGTTCCTTACGAACCGCCGCCGACTGGCCAACCCGGTCGACACGTTGAACAAAGGAACGCTCGGTTCGATGCTGCCGATGCTGAATACCGCCTCGGAGGTCGGCTACGGCGGGGTGATCGCCTCCCTGGCGGCCTTCGGGGTCGTGCGCGACGGCATCAGAAGCCTGACCTCGGACCCGGTGATATCGATCGCGATCACGGTCAACGTGCTGGCCGCCATCACCGGATCGGCCTCCGGCGGCCTGAGCATCGCGATGGCGTCGCTCGGCGATTACTACCTGAACCTGGCGCAGGCAGCCCACGTCAGTCCGGAGATCATGCACCGGATTGCCAGCATGTCGGCGGGCGGCTTCGACTGCATGCCGCACAACGGGGCGGTGATCACGCTGCTGGGAATCTGCGGGCTGACCCACCGCGAATCGTACCTGGACATCTTCGTGGTCGCGTCGGTCATCACCGTGTTCGCGGGCATCTGCGTGATCATCCTGAACGGGATATTCGGGACGTTTTGAACCCCGGAGCCGAGCGATGAAACGACTGATCCTGTTCGCGGCCATCGCGTCGGTGGCGCTGGCCGGGCACGCCGAACCCGTGCGATTCATCACCGCCGAGCTGCCGCCTTACACCTTTCAGGTGCCGCCGGCCACGGTCGCGGAAGTGCCAGGACCCGGCCAGGGCCTGGTGCACGAGGCGGTGCTGGAGATGGCGCATCGTTTGAACACCAGCGTGGCCATCGAGTACATGGACTGGGACGGCGCGCAGAAACTGGCGCTGAGCCAGCCGGATATCGGCATCCTGTCGATCACGCGCACACCCGAGCGCGAGGAACACTACCAGTGGTGCTGCCGGATCGTGACCGACGACCTGATCCTGGTCGGCGGACAGGGCGTGGACGTCTCCAGCCTGGAAAAGGTCCGGGACCGGCCGATCGGCGTGCTGTTTCACAGCGGAGCCGAGGCGCTGGTGCGCTCGCTCGGTTTTTCCAGGATTCAATCGGAGCCCGAGGAATGGCTGAACGCCACCGCCATGAAGGACCGTCGCATCGACGCATGGCTGGCGCCCAGACTGATGGTGATCCATGCCTACAAGGAGATCGGCGCGGACGCCTCGACGCTGAACTTCGGTCAGATCGTGCGGCCCAGCGAGATCTACCTCGCGTTCTCGAAGGGCACGCCCGAGGCCGAGGTGGCACGCTGGGCCGGCGTGCTCAAAAGCATCCGCGACGACGGCACGCTCGACCGCATTCTGGCTCGCTACAGTCGGTTGAGGGTCGAGCCGATCGCGGACGAGCAGCGCCGCTTCCTGCGCGGCTCGATACTGTGGAACAACTGAACCAGCCCTCACCGACCGTCGCGAGAGCGAAGTCCTTTGCCACTGGACCGGCCCTCACCCCCTCCCCTCTCCCGCTTGCGCGGGCGAGGGGCGATACGGCGTGCTTATGCGAAGGACTTCGCGCTGGTGACAATCGATCGCCCCTCGCCCGCGCAAGCGGGAGAGGGGAGGGGGTGAGGGCCGCGATTAGAGGAGTCAACCAATGTTGAGCAGTCACCCGCTTCTGGCCGAGCTGCGCTCCACGCAGCACGGCAAGATCGTCAGCGCGCAGGACGCGGTTCGCCTGATCCGCGACGGCGATACGGTCGCAACCGGCGGGTTCGTCGGCATCGGATTTGCCGAATCGATCGCGGTCGCTCTGGAGCAGCTGTACCTGTCGACGGAGGACCGCAATGCGCAGGGCGCCGGCAGGCCGCGCAACCTGACGCTGGTCTACGCGGGCGGCCAGGGAGACGGCAAGCAGCGGGGCCTGAACCATCTCGGGCACGAAGGACTGGTGCGGCGCGTGATCGGCGGGCACTGGGGCCTGGTGCCGGCGCTGCAGCAGCTGGCGATCGACGACCGCATCGAGGCTTATAACCTGCCGCAGGGCGTGATCACTCACCTGTACCGCGACATCGCCGCGCACCGGCCGGCCCACCTGTCACGCGTGGGACTTGGCACGTTCGTCGACCCGCGCTTCGGGGGTGGAAAACTCAACGCGCGCACCACCGAGGAACTGGTCGAGCTGATCACGATTCACGGCGAGGAATGCCTGCTGTACCGGACGTTCCCGATCGATATCGGCATCGTCCGCGGTACGACCGCCGATTCCGACGGCAACGTGACGATGGAAAAAGAGGCCTTGACGCTGGAGGCGCTGTCGATCGCGACCGCGGTGCGCAATTCGGGCGGGGTCGTGATCGTTCAGGTCGAGCGTGTGGCCGAGCGCGGATCGCTCAATCCGCGTCAGGTGAAAATTCCCGGGGTGCTGGTCGACTGCGTCGTGCTGGCCGGGCCCGAGCACCACTGGCAGACGTTCGCGGTGCCCTACGACCCGGCCTTCGCCGGCGAGATCCGCGTTCCGGCCACTTCGATCGGCGCCATGGCGATGAGCGAGCGCAAGATCATCGCGCGCCGCGCGGCGATGGAGTTGCGGCCCAACGGCGTGGTGAATCTGGGCATCGGCATGCCCGAAGGCATCGCCGAGGTCGCCGCCGAAGAGCGGATCGTCGATCTGATCACGCTGACGGCCGAACCCGGTGTCATCGGCGGAATTCCCGCCGGCGGACTGAATTTCGGAGCCGCCACCAACACGCACGCCGTCATCGACCAGCCGTACCAGTTCGACCTGTACGACGGCGGCGGCCTGGATCTCGCATTCCTGGGGCTGGCGCAGGCCGACCGCGAGGGCAATGTGAACGTCAGCCGGTTCGGAAACAAGCTGGCGGGCGCGGGCGGTTTCATCAACATCAGCCAGAACGCCAAGAAGGTCGTGTTTGTCGGAACCTTTTGCGCCGGTCGCCTGCAGGTCGATTGCGGCGGCGGACAGCTCAGAATCCTGGACCAGACCGGAATGTGCAAGTTCGTGCAGGAGGTGGAGCAACGCACGTTCAGCGGCAGCTACTCGGCGCTGCGCGGCCAGCCGGTGCTGTACGTCACCGAGCGTTGCGTCTTTGCGCTGACCGTGCAGGGGCTGGAGCTGACCGAGGTGGCCCCCGGCGTGGACATCGAGCAGGACATCCTGGCGCGGATGCAGTTCAAGCCGATTATCAACGGCGCGCCGCGAACGATGGACGAACGCATCTTCCAGCCGGCGGCAATGGGGCTGCGCGAGGATCTGTTGCGCGTTCCGCTGGCGCAGCGGCTGTTCTACGATGAGCAGCAGAACATCCTGTTCATCAACTTCGAGGGTTACGTGGTTCGCCGCCGCGAGGATGTGGAGGCGATCCGTGCCGCGGTCGAGCAGCGCATCGGTCCGCTGCAGCGGAAGGTCTTTGCCATCGTCAACTACGAGAATTTCATGCTGTGGCCCGAGGTCATCGACGCGTACTCGGACATGGTGGGCGACCTGACGCAGCGCTTTTATATCGATGTGACGCGCTACACCACCAGCGCCTTCCTGCGCTTGAAACTGGGCCAGGCGCTGCACCAGCGCGGCGTGGCGCCGCATATTTTCGAGAGCGCCGACGAGGCGCACCTGCAACTGCACGACCTCGGGCGCCGCCTTCGCGCTTAGCCGGGCGGGTTTCCTGCGCCATGCCCGGGATCGAGGTCGAGGCTCTGCAGTTCGACGCGGGCGGCGCGCCCTTCTCGCGCCGCTATGGCGACCTGTACGCCAGCCGCAGCGGCGCGCTCGGCCAGGCGCAGCATGTGTTCCTGCGCGGCAACGACCTTCCGTCTCGCTGGGGCGGGCGCGAGCAGTTCGTGATCGTCGAGACCGGCTTCGGGCTGGGCACCAACTTCCTGGCCACCTGGCGGGCATGGCGCGACGATCCGCGCAGGCCGCGCCGCCTGCATTTCGCGTCGATCGAGCGCCATCCGCTGCCGGCTTGCGAACTGGCGCGTTGCGCGCCGTCCCCGCTGGCTGCGCTCGCGGCCGAGCTGGCGCGGGCCTGGCCGCCGCCGCTGTCGGGCCTGCATCGTCTGTCGTTCGATTCCGGCGCGATCACCTTGACGCTGGGTTTTGGCGATGCCCGCGCGATCGTTCCGGAGCTGATGCTGGGCGCCGACGCGTTCTACCTGGACGGCTTCGCCCCGGACCGCAACCCGGAGCTGTGGGACGCTGCGTTGCTCAGGGCCTTGTCCAGACTCGCGCGGCCTGATGCCACGCTCGCCAGCTGGACCGCGGCGCGGGCGGTGCGCGATGCGCTGGCCGCAGGGGGCTTCGAGGTCGGGCTGCGCGAAGGCTTTGGCACCAAGCGCCACATGCTGGTCGCGCGCTATGCGCCGCGCTTCAGGACCCGACGGCACGATCCGCCGTCGCCCTACGCGGGCGCGCGCGAAGCAATCGTGATCGGCGCGGGGCTCGCGGGTTGTGCGTGTGCGATGGCCCTGGCCGGCCGCGGTTGGCAGGTCACCGTGCTCAATGAAGGCCCGCAGGCGGCCAGTGGGGCCTCGGCGCTGCCGTCAGGCCTGCTGCACCCGACGCTGGCGGCCGACGACAGCCACAGCGCGCGACTGTCGCGCGCGGGCTTTCTGTTCGGCCGACGCCAGCTCGATGGCCTGCACGCGGACGAGCCGCTGATGGAACCGACCGGGGTTCTGCAGCTCGCCGACGACGGGCCTGCCGAGGAACGGTGGCCGCAGCAGTTGCAGCAGCACGGATGGCCCGCCGAGTTCGTGCGCTCGTGTCGTGTGTCGGAGGCGACCGAGGTGGTCGGATTGCGGCCGCGGGGCGGCGGGCTGTGGTTTGCCGACGGCGCCGTGGTCTCGGCCGCGGCCTGGTGCCGCGCGATGCTCGCCCACGCGCCCGCAATCCGGCTGCACAATCGCCAGCAGGCGATCCGAATCGAGCGGCAATCCGATGCGTGGCTGGTCGAGGGCCCTACGAGGCCGATTGCCCGCGCGCCGGTTGTTGTGATCGCCTCGGCCATGGACGCGCCGCGCCTGCTCGAAGCGCGGTTCGCCCCGATACGGCCGATTCGCGGCCGGATCTCGCGTCTCGCGGCCGGGGAACTCGCGTGCCTTCGCGCCGGCATCGCGGGGCGGGGGACCGTCGTCCCCGGGCTGGATGGCCGCGTCACGGTCGGGGCCACGTACGAGCCGATCGGAGCTGATCAGGGGCCGGGCATCACAGAACAAACCGCGCACGAAAGCAACCTGGAGCGGCTGTCGAAGCTACTCGCGCAGCCCGTGCCGGTTCGGATCGAGGGCGGTTTCGACGCAATACGCTGCGTTGCAACGGACCGCACGCCGCTGACCGGCGCCGTAGCCGATGAGCGCGCCGCGCTCGCCGCGCGGACGACCCTGCAAGGAGCGCACCTGGCCGATTTACCCAGGCGCGAGGGTCTTTACTGCAGCTTTGCGCTCGGATCACGCGGCCTGGTACTGGCGCCCGTGCTGGGCGAGCTGGTCGCGTGCCTGATCGAGGGCGAGCCGCTGCCGCTCGAGCGCTCGCTGGCGGCGAGCGTCGACCCGGCCAGATTCCTGCTGCGGCGAGTGCGCACGCTGCAGCCGCGATCACCTTAAAGGGCTGTCACATGTGACACGTTGCGATACGCCTTGACAACTGCAACGGCTCGGCGACATCCTTTGTGCGGCGCTCGAGCGGCGGGCTGGAGCGGACCATGCTCTTCGGAGGGGGTGACCAAGTGACCAATCGGCAGACGACCAACTCGGCCTTGATCCGGGCGGCACGCAGCGGCGTCATGGTGGCGGCGCTCGCTGCCGCAGGCGCTGCTCACGCGAGCCGCTGCACGGATCTTGCTTCGGCATTCGGCAGCCAGCTCGCCGATGTGCAGTGCTTCGAGAGCACGGACTTGACGACGAACAATCCCGCGACAACCCCCATGAACGATTCGCTGGCGGGCTTGCCGCCGTTTGCTTTCACGCCGACTACGGACCGCGGCGTGATTGCGCCCGCAATCGGGCAACGAACGCCGATCACCAAGGCGGTCCCCGGCCTACAGCTCAATGCCCGGATCGCGAGCGACCCGACCGGGCAAGCCCGCTTCCTGCTGCGCCTGCCGGACTCCTGGAACGGGCGCCTGGTGGTCGCGGGCGCGTCGGGCACCCGCAGCGAATTCAATGGTGACTTCGCGTGGAGCGATTATGTCGTTCAGCAGGGCTACGCCTATGCCTCGCAGAACAAGGGCGTGCTGAATCTGCACTTGACCGTGGCAACCGATCCTCTGGGGTGCCGGCTGAACCCGTCGTTAGCAGTTTACGTGCACTTTTACGATAACGACCCCGGGCAGCAGTTCACCCGCTGGCGCCATTACATGATCGCCGCGGCGAAACTGGCGCGGGCCGGTGTCGAGGCCCGTTATGGTCACGAACCCCGCTACACCTACGCCGTGGGCACGTCGAACGGCGGCTACCAGGTGCGCCGGGCGATCGAAACGGCGCCTGAATTGTTCGACGGCGGCGTGGACTGGGAGGGCACCTTTGTCGATGCGGGCGGGCCCAATCTGCTGACCGATCTGCCGCCCGCCGTGCTGAACTTTCCCGATTACGTGGCCTCGGGTTACAGCGCCGGCAGTACTGCTGCCAAGAACATCCGCGCCGCCGGCTACCCGCCGGACCTGACCAACCCCAACACGACGGGCGGCGTTGCTGCGTCGCTGTGGGGCAATTATTCCACCTCATTCTGGGAAGTGACACTGTGCCAGTGGCAAAAGCGGCTCGACCCCACCTATGACACTTACGGCGCTGGAACCGGTACCTACAACTACTTCGCGCGGCTGTCGGTTTCCGATGTGGGCGAACAGCTGTCCGACTTCGCCACCACGGGCCGCATCCAGCGGCCGCTGGTGACGCTGGCCGGAACGATGGACGGCCTGTTGCCGATCGATCACCACGCCCGCGCATATGCCCGCAAAGTGCGGGGCCGGGAGGGTGACGACGGCCTGCCGCCCTACCGCCTGTATGAAGTGCAAAACGGCAATCACATCGAGACGTACAACCAGACGTTCCCCCAACTGGAACTGATCGAGCCCCACGCCCAGCGAGCGTTCGATCTGCTCGTGCAGTACGTCGAAAACGGCGCATCGTTGCCGCCGGATCAATGCATTCCGCGCGGCCAGCAGATTGCCGACCCGCCCGCGCAACCCGGGCACTGTCAGATGTTGCTGGCGCCCTAGGAGGCTGCGCGGCAGCGCCTCGCAACCTACTCCGTGATGCTGGGGCTCCAGAAAGCCTGGGTGATGAAGCTCTCCTTGGTCAGTGTGGCGACCAGCTGGTCCAGCTCCGCGGCCTCCACCGAAGTCGATAGCAGCGTCGCCTCGATTTGAACATCGGCGGTTCCGAAAAGATGCAAGTCGAGTTCTCGCACCGGATATCGCGCCGCCTCCAGGATGCTCTCCAGGCACTCCCGGGCCGCCCTCTGGCTTTCGCGCGGCGCGATGACGAACACCGAATAGGTGACCTCGGCCGAGCGAACGTCGATCGGGCGACGGTTGACGGCATCGACGACCGGTCGCAGCAGCGTGTTTGCAGCGAGCACGAATACCGCCCCCAGCACCGCCTCGACGAAAAGGTGTGAGCCGGCGCAGGCCCCCACCGCAGCAGAACCCCACAGCGTGGCCGCCGTGTTGATGCCGCGCACGTTGCCTTCCTCCCGCATGATCACTCCGGCGCCGAGAAATCCGACGCCGGAGACCACATAGGCCACCACCTGGGTCGCACCGGGCATGCCGTTCAGACGGCTGGCCATGTCCACGAAGATGGCCGCACCGACAGCCACCAGCGTGTTGGTGCGCAGGCCCGCCGTGCGCTGGCGGTACTGGCGCTCGAACCCGATGGCCGCTCCCAGCACGAACGCGGCAACGAGGCTGGCGAGTGTGTAAACAAGCGCGTAGGGCTGCAGGAAACTGGAGGCGTTGCTCATGTCCTTGGCCTTCCGATAGTCGGCTTTGAACTCAGAATTCGGCGTGAAAGCGCAACCCGAACACGCTCACCGGTCCACGATCGCGGTTGTAAGCCGGGTTGACGACCAACTGGTAGTCCGCCGTCACCGCCGCGTACTCGCCGATGTGCGCACTGTAGTAAGTCTCCGCGATCTTTTCCAATCCGTAGTGCGGCAAGCGGCCGTCACCGACAAGGACACCCAAACCGCCGGCGGCGAAGTAGCGGCGTGCGGCGGTCGAGATGCCGTTGCAGACCGCGGCCAGCCCGAACGTATCGTCGGCGCGGTTCCAGCGCTCGCCGCGCAGCGAAAGCCCGCCCGCCAGCGACCGATCGATGTCGGTGAACTCGAAGGTTTCCTTGCTGCCATCGTTTGCGCTGGCGCGCGCGAATACGCCCAGATCGGGTGTCAATTCCTGCTCGAAATTCAATGCCACGCCGGGCCGCGAAGCGTAGTGTCGCACCAGGCTGGTTCTCGGCGTCGTGCCGGACGCCTGAGCAGCCCTGACTGCGTCGTCGTAGCTTCCCATCCGGCCGCGATTGACGAAACCGAGCACCTTCAGCGCACCGGGGTGCCCACCCAAGTCGTGACGCTCCTCGAACTCACCGATCAGTGCGAACTGGCCGAAACCGTGCTCGAGCTGCGTGCTGTTTGGAATCCTGGACAGGTCGAACACACCACTGCGCAAGGTCCACCACGAACCGGCCCATTCGACCGCAGACCCGTACGTATAGCCCCAGGCATCGGCCGCGTAGTCGAATGCGCCGCCATCGACGATCGACCAGTTCAAGAAATCGGCCCGCGGATCGTGGGCATAGCGGTTGGTGTCGAAGATGTCGACCACGGAGAACTTGCCCAAGGTCAGCGTGATGCCTTCGGGGCTCTGTACAGAGGCAAGCTGGTTGGCGGCGGGCGCCACCGGCTGCGGGTCGTCCCCCAGCGTGATCGTTTGCCGGATGAAAGCGCGCGGAAGGCGGAAATACGGGCCAGGGGCGCCCACCTTGTACGCCTCTCCGCTGGTGAAACCGGCAACGCCCAGGGTGTTGTTCAGGCCGAAGCCCTGGTCGGCCTCCGGATTCACCCAGGCCTGCGCACCGGACCACAGCCTGACGCCGGCGAACAGCGTCACATCGGCGGTCTCCCTGCTGTTGTTGCCCGGGCCCAGGCTGTTCGATCCCTGGTACGGCGACGTAAAGCCCGGGTGAAACTGGGTTGCGTAGGTGGCCTGCCCGTGCACGCTCCACCACTCACGCGGCGCGTCCGCAGTCGGTTGGCCCGTGGTAACGCGCGGGGCCGTCGCTGCAGCCAGGGGTGCGTCCGCGCCGTCCTCGCTCGCGCTGGCCGCACGGCAGCAAATCCACAGGCACGGCACGCAGGTCGCGACGCACCGCAGAATCCACAATTTCTTCACGGATGCCTCTGACGGCACTGAATCCGCGCCGGCGCTTCCGATCGATTTCGACGGCGCTCAGGCGCCCGGCGCCGGAGCAACCGCGAGCTGAACCAGCTTGGCGATCAGCAGTGCGGCCGCCAGCGCCAGATAAGCGCGCAGCACGATCAGCCAGACCCGATTCGCAATCGTCAGGCGGGCCGGGCGCAGCGAATCCAGCGGCGGCATCCTCCACGCGTTGCGCAACTGCGGGTCGTAGCGCACGATCACGGGCGGCGGCAGACGTTTGGCGCGCTGCCACGCGTTCGCGCCAAGCGCCACCGCCGCGGCCAGGATGCCGCCTCCTATCAACACGCCAATGATCTGTGCTCCCGTGATGGCGGGGAACAGCACGGACGCGGTCAGGATCACCGACAGTGTTACCAGCGCGGCAATCACCACGGCGGTGAAGACGTTCAGGCGCCGGGAGTTGACCCACGGCCCGAGCACCTCGCGGTCGTTGGCCAGCAACAACAGGAACACCGTCGCGCTGGGCAACAGCACGCCCGCCAGAGTCTGCACGAGGTTGGTCAGCAGTCCCAGCGGAGTGCCCGGTGTCAGCACCAGCGCCGCTCCAACCACAATCAGTCCGGCGTAGACGATGTAGAACGCCTTGGCTTCGCCCGGCTTCCGATGCAGCGAATGGCGCGCGGCCAATACGTCCCCGATCGCGTAGGCCGTGGACAGCGACACGGCCGAAGCTCCGATGATCGAGGCATCGATCAGGGCGATTGCGAACAGGGCACCCGGCAGGCGCCCGAAGTATTTCTCGATGCCGCCGGCCACGGCCGCCGCGTCGCTGAAATTGCCGAACTCCGCGTGGCCGCTGAAGGTCGCCGCCGTGAATGCCATCATCGCCACGGCGCCGATGATCACCAGCGCGATGCCCAGCCACAGATCGAGCCGCTCGTAGCGGATGAAACGCGGCGTGATGCGCTTGTCGATCACATAGCTTTGCTGGAAGAACAACTGCCAGGGCGCGATCGTCGTGCCGACGATCGCGATGATCAGCAGCATGACGTCGTTGAGCTTGCCGCCGCGGGGCAGTTGTGGCACCAGGAAGTCGTGGGTGATCCGACCCAGCGGCGGGTGGATCATCACGAATATCGGCACGAGGAGCAGGCTGCCGAACACCAGTGCCAGCGAAAAGCGCTCGAAGCGGCGAAAGTCCCCCGTGCTGGCGGCGCCGATGATGACGAGCGCCGACAGACCCACGCCCCAGAGCTTGGAGACCCCGAGGTAGTCCAGGCCCAGGCTGATGCCGATGAACTCGGTGACGATGGTCAGCGCGTTGAGCAGGAACAGGTCCATGACGCTGAAAGCGCCCCAGAATTTACCGAAGCGCTCGAAGATCAATCGCGCGTGGCCCACGCCGGTGACGGCGCCCAGGCGCAGCACCATTTCCTGGTTGACGTAGAGCACCGGGATCAGCAGCAGCAAGGTCCACAGCAGCGAGGTGCCGTAGTTCTGTCCGGCCTGCGTATAGGTGCCGAAGGCGCCGGCGTCGTTGTCGCCGACCATCACGATCAGGCCCGGGCCCAGGATCGCCAGCAGCGTCTGCCAGCGGTGACGAAAGCTTTCGCGCGGCCGCGTGTCGCCGTGCCGGATCGTGCCGAAGGCACCCCGGATATCTCCGGTGTGAGCGGTATCGAGCACGGCCGTTGCCTCGCCGGCGGCCACGCGCTCGAGCGCCTGGGTTTGAAGCTTGATGGTCATGATGACGCCTCGTTCAGCCTGTGCCGCCCACGGGAGTGGGCGGCGCGTTGGTGGACGCGCAGCTGCGAGGAGGAGCCGAAGCGATGCTTGGCCTGAAAACGGTGGCAAGGGCGCCACCGCGCTCAGGTCAGGCCGCTACAGCACGTACGACGCGACTTGCGCGACTAACCGGGAGGTGCATCACAGGGTGTCGTTCCGCCACCCCGAAGAACTGCTCGAATCGCACCGTCCCGCTGTGACCAGCGAGACGGCGGCAGAAATGGACGTTGCCGAAGTACTCGCCGATCAGTTCGCCAGGGGCGAACCGGTACCAGGGCAAGGATCCATGGATTGCTCCGTTGTTGCGGTAACGCAATTTTGCGCCGGGCGGGTTTTTGGTGTCAAGCGCAAATTGGTGCCGATCCGAAATTCCCGGCCCGAGCCGGCCGCTCAGATACTATACTGGGCATAGTATCTGGAGACCGGGCCATGACCTCGACCGACGCTCATTCAACCCATCCCGAAGTCCTCAAGCGACTCAAGCGTGCCGAAGGGCAGCTGCGCAGCATCGGGGAAATGATCGAGGCGGGGCGCCCCTGCCTGGAGGTCGCCCAGCAGCTCCAGGCGGCCGAGCGGGCGGTGCGCGAGGCCAAGAAGACCTTCATCAATGACCACCTGGAGCACTGTCTGGACCACGTGGTCGAGGCCAAAAGTCCCCGCGCCCGCGCGTCGGTCACCGAGTTCAAGACCATCGCCAGGTATCTGTGAAGATCGAGCGGTGAGCGATCCGTCCGCCTCTTTGCTCGTTGGCGCCGTCGCCGCGGTGGGCGTGCTGCATACCATGGTGCCCGACCACTGGATGCCCATCACCCTGATTGCGCGCCAGCGGGGCTGGACCCGGACCGCAACGGCGCGCGTCGCCTTCAAGGCCGGTGTCGGTCACGTCTTGTCGACCCTGGCAATCGCTGCCATCGTCTGGCTCGCCGGTGTGGCCGTGGCCGAGCGCTTCGGCCATTGGGTCGACACGCTCGCGAGCGCAGCCCTGGTCGGCTTCGGGCTATGGATCGCCGTGTCGGCCTGGCGCGAGCAGCAGGGTCAGGGCGGACACGACCACGATCATGGTCAAGGCGGACACGGCCGCGATGAGGGGCACGGTGACGGGACCAGGAACCGCACCGCGCTGATGCTGATCCTGGGCTCCTCGCCGATGATCGAAGGGATCCCGGCCTTCTTCGCCGCCGGCAAATATGGCGCCGGATTGCTCGGTCTGATGGCCCTTGTCTTTGGCGCCACCACGATCGGCACCTATGTCGTGCTATGCGTTTCTTCGACCGCCGGACTGCAGCGCGTGCGTCTGGGCGCCTTCGAGCGCTATGGCGAGGTGCTCAGCGGCGCGCTCATTGCGCTGGTGGGATTGGCGTTCTGGATCTGGCCCGTGATCCACGTGGACCTCTGATCGGGCGGCAAGCACAATTCCGGCGGACGTCGGGGGTATTCCAGCACGATGATAAAGTGCCGCTTTTTCATCAATTTCGAGCGGCCGGCAGCGCTGGGCCAGGTTGTCCCTCTACAACCGCCACGCGCATCCGCGCGCATGAACCGAGCTTAAGAGTGAGATCGAGATTCCTGCTTCCCCTGTGTTGCGTCAGCGCGGTGCTGTGCGGCTGTCTGGGCAACACCGGCAGTCCAATGAGTTCGCCAACCGGCGTTCAGGCGGTCAGCGGCGACGGCATATCCGGATTGACCTGGAATTCGCAGTCCGGCGTGACCTATTACGTGTTCGGCGCGACCAATCCGGATCTGACGGCGCTTAACTGGACCGAGGCCAGTATCGGAGGATTCCCGCTGAACAATCTGGGCTCAAAGGCGCAGCCTCCGGCGCTGCTGTGCAGCCCGGCCAATGGACTGGGCTATTACTTCACGGTCGACGCGCACAGCGGCACGTCACCGGGCGGTCCGGGCAGCCCGGTGGTTGCGGCAACTGCGCGGGGCGCCGGCGACGCCGGCACCTGGGGCGCGGGCACTCCGATCGGCGCCAACATCAATGCCGTCGGCTATGGCACGCTGACGCGGTGCCTGGCAAACGGCCCGCCGAGCGGGACCTTCGTCGCCGTCGGGCCGGCCGGGGCCATCTTCACCAGCACCGACAATGGCGCCCACTGGAGCTCCACAGCACCGGCCGGATACACGACCGACCTGTTTGCCGTCACCGCCTTCACCGGCAACCCCGACTTTCCGGTCAATCCCGCCCGGCTGTTCGTTGCCGTCGGCGACGGGGGCGCATCGATTATCAGTACGGACGGGGTGAACTGGCGCCCCGGCGCCACTTCCAACACGACGGCCAGCACGCTGCGCGCCATTTCAACCGCGGGGCCGGCTTTCGTGGCCGTCGGCGACAATGGACGCATCCAGACCAGCCCTGACGGCGTCAACTGGGTCTCGCAGACATCGAACACGTCCGTGAATCTGCACGCGGTCGAGTGCGTCGTCAATCTGTGCCTGGCGGTGGGTGACGCGGGCGTGATCGACGCGTCCACCGACGGGGGCGCGAGCTGGTTCGTGACCACGGTCGGGGGCGGCGCCACGGCGCTGCGTGCCGTGGCGTTCGGCGACAACGACAACAACCTGGGCGCTGGCGGCGTGATCGGCCAGAACTGGTCGGTCGCGATCAACACCTGGGTCGTGCTCGGCGATAACGGCGCGGCGTTCGAGACCTCGGCCGTGACCGGCAGTGCCAGCCCATGGGCGGCGGTGCAGATTCTCGGCGCCGGCAACTTCGTCGCGGTCGCCTACTCGACGCGATTTGTCGCGCTCGACGCCAGCGGCAACGCGTTCACCAGCCTGACCGGCACGACCGGGACGTGGTCGGCCCCGACACCCACGGGACTGACCAACCCGATCGCGATGACCGGCAACGGTCATGGATCGACGCCCCCGCTGCAATTGACGCCCACCTTCTGGATCTCGACGGCGGTCAACGACAACAGCCACGGATTCGTGGCGGTCGGCAGCGCCGGCGCCAACGCCTCCTCGTTCTGACGGGTCGGTTCGGACGCCCGCCTACCCGCTCGCCAATCGGTAACCGACCGCCGTTTCGGTCAGCAGAAAGCGCGGCCGGGCCGGATCGGCTTCCAGTTTGCGCCGCAGGTGGCCCATGTAGATCCGGGTGTAGTGCTCGTGCTCGACGTAGGCCGGCCCCCAAACTTCGCGCAGGATCTGCCGGTGCGTCAGCACACGGCCCGCGTTGGTCGCCAGCAGCGTCAACAGCCGGTACTCGATCGGTGTCAGGCGCACGGGCTGGCCGGCGCGCTTGACGCGGCGGCTGGCGAAATCGACCTCGATATCGCCGACTCGAAACACCGGCTCGCCCGCCTCGCCGCGCACGCGGCGCCGCGCCAGCGCGCGCACCCGCGCGAGCAGCTCGCCGATTCCGAACGGCTTGGTCAGGTAGTCGTCAGCGCCCGCATCCAGCGCCTGGATCTTGTCCCTTTCCTCGCCACGCGCCGACAACACCAGGATCGGCGAGCTGGACCAGGCTCGCATCGAGCGCACCAGCTCGATGCCGTCGCCGTCGGGCAGTCCCAGATCCAGCACGACCAGGTCCGGGCGGCGGGTCGCGCTCTCCGACAAGCCCTCCTTCAGCGTCGCGGCCTCGATCACGCGCCAGCTCTCCGACTCCAGAGCCGTGCGCACGAAGCGCCGGATCTGCGGCTCGTCCTCCACGACGATGGCCACGGGGGCCGCACTCATCCGGGTCCGGCCCCGTGGCTGCCGGCCGCGGCCGGATCCGCGGCCAGGCTGTCCTCCGGGGTCTCCGGCGGCTCGCGACGCGGAAGCGTGATCCGGAAGCAGGCGCCTGCCCCCGGCGCCGGCTCGGCCACCAGCGAGCCGTGATGGGCCTGCACGATGGCGCGGGCCAGCGCCAGACCCAGCCCGACGCCCGGACGCGCATCTTCCCGGTTGCCGCGCTCGAACGCCTCGAACACAACCTGCTCGCGTCCCGGCGGAAGTCCCGGACCGTTGTCGCACACCTGCACCGTCACCTGCTGGGGCTGGGCGCGCGCTTCGATCCGGACGCTGCTGCCCGGCGGCGTGTACTTGGCCGCGTTCTCGAGCAGGTTGGCGAACACGCGTTCCATCAGCAGCGCGTCGTACTCGACCAGCGGCAGGTCGGCCGGCAGGTCGATCTGGACCGTGTGACCGGTCAGCGCGCCGTGCAATGAAGCGAGCGCCGTACCGACGGTTTCCTCCAGCGCGTTCCAGCCCAGGTTCAGCCGGGTGGCCCCGGCGCTCAGACGCGCCATCTCGAGCAGGTTCTCCAGCATGCGCGAGATGCGACGGGCCTGCTCGACCAGTCCCCGGGCCGTCTCGCGCTGCGCGTCCGACAGCGCTGGCGGCTGCAACAGCAGCGACTCGGCCAGCCCGATCAACGCCGCCACGGGCGTGCGCAGATCATGCGACAACGAGGACAGCACCGTGTTGCGCAGCCGCTCGGTCTCGATCGTCATGGCGGCCTGGCGCGCCACCTCGACGTAGTGAACCCGTTCCAGCGAGATTCCGATCAGCGAGGCGAACGTGTCGAGCTGCTGGCGCATCTCGGGTATCTGCAGCAGGCGGCGGGCGCGCGGCTTCAGCACCAGCACGCCGCGCACCCGCATCGGCGCACGCAGCGGCAGGTACAGGCACTTCGAGCCGGCCAGCGTGTCCGTGTTCAATCCGGCCGGCGCGCCGCGATCGAAGCTCCACTGGGCGGCGCCCAGGTCGATCTCGTCCGGCGCTTGAGGCGGCGCGCGCAGCCTGCCGTCCTCATCCGGCAGCAGCACCGCAACCCGGGACTGGAAGGTGGCGGCGACCGCTGCCTGCGCGCGCTCAACGATCGGCTCGAGCTCCAGCTGCGAGGACAGCTCGCGCGCGAATTCGAACAGCACGCGGGCCCGCTCTTCGCGATTCTGCGACACGCGGGCCGAATAGCGCAGCCCGGCGGTCAACTGCCCCACCAGCAAGCCGGCGGCGAGCATCACCGCGAACGTGATCACGTAACGGGGATCGTTCACCGTCAGCGAGTTGTAGGGCGGCACGAAGAAAAAATCGAACAGGCCCACTCCCAACACGGCCGCCAGCAACGCAGGACCGCGCCCCAGCCGCAGGGCCGCGGTGACGGTTGCCAGCAAGTACAGCATCACGACGTTGGCCAGATCGAGCCGCGAGCGCATCGGCGCCAGCAGCAGCGTCAATGCCCCGCACAGGGCGGCGGCCCAGCCGTAGCCTCTCCAGTCGAACGCGCGAGCGGCCTGATCGTCCGGCGCACGCACCGGCGTCGGCCGGCCGGGCAATTCGGTGCGGGCCACGATGAAAATGTCGGCGTCGGGCAGCCTGCGGGCCAGCCGCACGCCCAGGGCCGCAAAGAACGGCCAGCGCCGAAATTCCCTGCGCCCGATCACGATGCGCGAAACGTTGTTGCGACGAGCGAACTGCGCCAGGCCCTCGGCCGCGTCGGTGCACGCGATCACGGCCGAGTGCCCGCCCAGCGACTCGGCCAGCCGCAGCCGCGCCAGGATCCGCTGACGCTCGACTTCCGGCAGCCGCTGCAGCGCCGGCGTTTCGGCGTACACCGCGGACCATTCGGCGTTCAGCTGCTGCGCCAGCCGCGCTCCGCTGCGCACAACCTGCTCGCCGCCCGCGTGCGGACCGACCGTAACCATCAGCGAGGCGGCCGTCTTCCACACGGGCGCGATCGCCTTGGCCTCGCGGTAGGCCTGGACGTCCTCCTCGACCCGCTCGGCCGTACGTCGCAGCGCCAGCTCGCGCAGCGCGATCAGGTTGCCCTTGCGGAAGAAGTTCTGCCGTGCCCGCTCGGCCTGCTCCGGCAGGTAGACCTTGCCGGCCTGCAGGCGGGTCAGCAGCTCCTCGGCCGACAGGTCGACCAGCACCACTTCGTCGGCGCGGTCGAAGAACCGGTCCGGAATCGTTTCGGCCACCGGGATTCCCGTGATGCCCGCGACCACATCGTTCAGCGATTCCAGATGCTGGACGTTCAGCGTGGAGAACACGTCGATGCCGGCCTGCAGCAGCTCCTCGACATCCTGCCAGCGCTTCGGATGGCGCGAGCCGGGTGCGTTGGTATGGGCCAGCTCATCGACCAGCAGCAGGCGCGGTTTGCGCGCCAGCGCTCCGTCCAGGTCGAATTCATGCAACGCGACGCCGCGCATCTCCACGCGCCGGCGTGGCAGAACGGTCAGGCCGGCAAGCAGCGATTCGGTCTCCTTGCGGCCATGTGTTTCGACCACGCCGACCACGACATCGACGCCGTCCTCGGCCAGCCGGCGCGCGGCCGACAGCATCGCATAGGTCTTGCCGACACCGGCCGATGCGCCGAAGTACACGCGCAGCCGCCCGCGTCGCGGCGCGCCGGCCGACGCTTCGGTGGCCGCCTCGGCCTGGATCGCGGCCAGCAACGCGTCCGGATCGGGGCGTTCGTCCTCGGTACCGGTCAAAGCTTCATCGCGTCCCGTGCGAGGTTCGGTTCAAAGCGGGTTGATGCGGGGCTGCCCGATCGTCCCAGCAGCGGAGCCTGGGTGTGATCGGCGACCCTGGGTCAGAAGGTTACGCCGGATGCTCCGGACGAGGCTTCGAACAGCCGCTTGACCTGGAGCGGGTTGCTGCACAGATGCAACCGGTCGCGGAAATGCCGGTCCGAAAGCATCTGCGCAGCTTCGGCCAGGAGGGTGAGGTGCTCTACGGTCGCCTGCTTCGGAACCAGCAGAACCAGAACGTCGGACACGGGCTTGCCGTCCGGGGAGTCGAAAGGGATCGGCACTTTAAGGCGCATGTAGGCGACCTGAACGTGGTCCAAGGCGCTGACGCGGGCATGGGGAATGGCGACGCCCTCGCCAAGGCCGGTCGACCCGATTTGTTCCCGGTGGGACAGACTCAGTGCCACCGACTCCGGCGCCATCGCATGCACCCGCTGCATATGGCGGCCGATCTCGTCGATCAGCTGGCTCTTACCTGACACCTCCAGGTCCAGCAATATGTCTTCGACCAGCAAAAGATCAGCGATGCGATTCACGGCGCGTTCCTGTTTGCCTGCCGGTCCGGCGCTGCCAGTTGCGGCACCGGGCACCTGGGCCGGGACAGAGTTCGTGACGGAAGGCTGTGAGCGAGCGCCGGGGGGCCCAAACGTCACAGCCGAGAACCGGCCGATCCCGGGAAGACGGATGCGTTTCACGTGCCTACCCCACGGGGGTGTTGCGCCTTCTCAAGATGTGGCGCCGTAGCGCTTGCGCAGCTCCAGGTTCAGCTCCAGCACGTTGACGATCGGCTCGCCGAACAAGCCGCCCCCGGGGCTCGACGCATGCGTCTGCAACATGGCTTCGATCTCTTTTCGGACCTCGGCCGGATCGCGCTTGAGGTTCTGTGCCCACTTTCCTGCCACACGGTCGAGCTGGAACTGGGCGTTCTGCAACGTGATGTGCGGATCCAGACCGGACCCGGAGGCGGTGACGTAATCGCCCGGGACGTCCTGCAACTGCGCGTCTGGATGGTCCTGGCGCCAGGTGTCGAAGAAGATCGACTGGATGTCGGAGCCTTCCTTGACCGGCGCGATCTCGGTCACGTCCTTGCCGTCCGGTCCCTTGTGCGTGACCGAAGACGGGAACAGGCCGGGGTGGTCCTTCGAGAAATGCTCGAAGAAGACCACCGCGAGGTCGCTCGCGGCGGGCTTGGGCGTGCCCGGATTGTCCTTGACGAACTGCGCGACGATGTCGGGATTCGTTTTTGACCACGCGTCCACATAGGCCACATGCGTCGGGTCGCCCGTCACCCATGCCTGGGCCAGCCCGTTGTGGGCTTGCGCCCAGTGCGCGACGATGCCGGGCTTGCCGTCGAACCGGTCGGCCTGGAACCAGGACTCCACGTCAGGCGCCACCGGCTGGTCTTTCTTAGGGCCAGCGCTGTAGACGGCGACCGGCCCGATCGCCCGAGCGGCCCGATCCCGCAGCGCGTAGTTGGACGGCGCCAGAGCGGACGAGGACGAAGCGGTCGCGTCATACGAGGCCGCCGACGGACGCGGCTGAAAGTACTCGTCCTTGGTGAACGGCTGGGCCACGAGGAGCGATCCGACCGGCTTGCCGTCCGGCCCGTTGACAATGCTGCCGTTGGTTTGAAAGGGGAAAAAGACCTGGCCGACGCCCCACAGGATCTGCGGATAAATCCCACAGACCAGCACGACGCTGAAGGCCAGCAGCCACAGACTTTTCGAGACGGATCGCAGCATGGCGAATTTCCTCACACTTCAGGTGTCAGGCGACCAGCTTCAAGGTCACCATGACCACGTCGATCAACTTGATGCCGATGAACGGCACGATCACGCCGCCGACGCCCCACACCAGCAGGTTACGGCGCAGCAGCGCGTCGGCGCCCAGGGGCCGGAAGCGCACGCCCTTCAGCGCCACCGGGATCAGAAGCGGAATGATGACCGCGTTGAAGATCACGGCCGACAGAATCGCCGAAGTCGGCGAGTGCAGATGCATCACGTCGAGCGGCTTCAGCCAGGGCAGCGTAGCTGCGAACAGCGCCGGGATGATCGCAAAGTACTTCGCGACGTCGTTGGCAATCGAGAAGGTGGTCAATGAACCGCGGGTCATCAGCAACTGCTTGCCGATCTCGACGACCTCGATCAACTTGGTCGGATCGCTGTCCAGATCGACCATGTTGCCCGCCTCCTTGGCGGCCTGGGTGCCGGAATTCATAGCGAGCCCGACATCGGCCTGCGCCAGAGCCGGCGCGTCGTTCGTGCCGTCGCCCATCATGGCGACGAGCTTGCCCTCCGCCTGCTCCTTGCGCAGGAACACCAGCTTGGCCTCCGGGGTCGCTTCCGGCAGGAAATCGTCCACGCCCGCGCGCTTGGCAATGGTGGCGGCGGTGATGCGGTTGTCGCCGGTGATCATGATGGTGCGCAGCCCCATCTTGCGCAGCAAAGCAATACGCACGTTGATCAGAGGCTTCAGGGTGTCCTGCAGGACGACGACCCCCAGCGCGCGTGAACCGTCGGCGACCACCAGCGGCGTCGCACCGTCCGCTGCCGCTCTGGTGACGAGCGTATCGATCTCCGCGGGCGGCGTCGTTCCCAGAGCGCGCAAGTGCGCGACCACCGCATCCGGCGCTCCTTTGCGGATCTGACGTCCGCCGGGCAGGTCGGCGCCGCTCATACGCGTCTGCGCGGTGAACTCGATGAACTGCGAACCGCTCGGCGCCGTGATCGAGGATTGCGCAACGCCCGAGCCGAGTACGAAGTTCACGATGCTCTGTCCTTCCGGCGTGCGATCCGCCTGAGACGCGAGCGCCGCCGTCACGCGCAGTTCATGCTCGCTCACGCCGCGCAACGGCAGGAATTCGGAAGCGCGGCGGCTGCCGAGCGTGATCGTTCCGGTCTTGTCGAGCAGCACGGTATCGATGTCGCCGGCGGTCTCGACCGCGCGTCCGCTCTTGGCGATGATGTTGGCGCGAAGAGCGCGGTCCATTCCAGCAATGCCGATCGCGGCAAGGAGCGCGCCGATCGTCGTCGGGATCAGACAGACCAGCAAAGCCACCAGCGTCGGTACGTCGGTGCCCAGGCTCGCGAGCGGCGTCGTCAGACCCAGATACGAGGCCATGTACTGTTCGGCGTTGTAGGCCATCGGCCACAATGGCACCACGACGATCAGGAAGATCAGGCTGAAGGCGGTCAGTACCAGCGTCAGCGCGATCTCGTTGGGCGTTCGCTGCCGCACCGCACCCTCGACCAGCGCAATCATGCGGTCGAGGAAGGACTCGCCGTACCCCGCGACGATGCGCACGACGATGCGGTCGGACAGCACCGTGGTACCACCGGTGACGCCCGAGCGATCGCCGCCGGCCTCGCGGATCACGGGCGCCGACTCACCGGTGATGGCCGACTCGTCGACAGAGGCGGCCCCGTCGACCACCTCGCCGTCGCCGGGGATCACTTCACCGACGCGGACGACGACCTGGTCACCCGGCTTGAGTGCGATCGAACTGATCGCTTCGATGCTGCCGTCGGCAAGCAGCCGTTGAGCCGGCGTCGAACCGCGAGTGCGACGCAAGGTCGCCGCCTGGGCACGACCGCGCTCCTCGGCATAGGCGGTGGCGAAGTTGGCGAACAGCACCGTGAGCCACAGCCAGACATCGAGCTGGACGAAATAGCCGAGGGGAAATGGGCTCGTCGTCGTCCCGAAGATCGCGCGCAAAATGAACCCGAGCGTCAGTGCAGCACCGACCTCGACGACAAACATCACCGGGTTGCGCCATTGGATGTCCGGTCGCAGCATCACGAACGATTGCTTGAGCGCGGCCAGCGCGAGGCCAGCAGAAAACAGATCGCTTCGAGAGGCGGCCTTATGGTCCCGTTCCAGGCCCTCCGTCAACGGATCGCGTCCGGAGGCGCCCGTATGGTCCCGTTCCAGTTCCGTCAGTTGCATAGCCATGCTCCGTACAGGATGGGGCAGCCTTCGGCGCTCACCCGCCGAAGGGGATCGGACCGAGGTGCTCCGCCAGCGGGCCGAGCGCCGCAACCGGCAGGAACAGCAGGGCGCCGATGATCAGGATCGTGCCGAGCAACAGGAAGCCGAAGGTCAAGGTGTCGTCGCGCATCGTCCCAAGCGAGACCGGTGCGACCTTCTTGCGGCCCAGGTAGAAAGCCATCGCGATCGGAGCGATGATCGGCAGGTAGCGCGAGAACAGCATGACCAGGCCAGTTCCGATGTCGAACGGCACGGCTTCGGGCGGCGGATTGGGGTTGTTGTTCAGGCCGTAGGTCACGCCGAGTCCGTCGAATGCCGATCCGTTATTGGCCGACGCCGACGAGTACTGGTAGACGATCTGCGAGAACCCGTGCGGGCCCGGGTTGCTCTCGGCTTTGATGCCCCAGTCGGTGGCCGCGAACCAGCCGCTGGGCCCCAGAATCATGATCGGATGCACCAGCAGTGCGAGCATCGCGAGCTTCATCTCGCGCGCGCCGACCTTGCGGCCGAGATACTCGGGGCTGCGGCCGACCATCTGGCCGGCGAGGAACACGCCAACGATCAGGAACAGCAACAGGTTGATCATACCGACGCCCTTGCCGCCGAACACGCAGTTCAGCCACATGCCGGTGAACGGCGCCAGGCTCGCGATCGGATGCAGGCTGTCGTGCTCGGCATTGACTGCGCCGCAGGTGACGTCGGTGGTGATGGCCGCGAAGACGGCGCCGGCGGAGGTCCCGAAGCGCAGCTCCTTGCCCTCGAGATTGCCCAGATGCTGCTCGACCGGCAGGCTGGGCATCGCCGGCAGTGCCATCGTGCGCTTGCCGCCGGGGTCGGCCGCGCTGGCGATCTCATAGCTGCGCGCTGACGCGGTCCCGGTGAACGCCGGGTTCGGGCGCAGCGTGTCCCAGTTCACCGTCCAGGCGATCAGCCCGACCATCAGCGTCAGCATGACGCCATAGATGACGACCGAGTGGCGTATGCGTCCGAGCATCCGCCCGTACATCAGCACCAGCGTGAACGGGAAGATCATCATCGCGAACGTCGTGACGAAGTTCGCCCAGGCGGTCGGATTCTCGAGCGGGTGCGCCGAGTTCATCCCATAGAACCCGCCGCCGTTGGTGCCCAGCATCTTGATCGGAATCACCGCCGCGACCGGTCCGACGATGATGTTCTGCGGCTTGGCCAGGCCATGCTCGTCCAAACCCATCGAACCGGCTTCGAGCGTCGCGACCGTCTGCTGGCTTTGATAGGTCATCGGCATGCCCTCGCGCATGAAGATGACCCCCACGATCAACGCCACCGGCAGGTAGATGTAGGCGACCACGCGCCACATGTCGACGAAGAAGTTGCCGAGCGAGGCCTGGCCGCGGAACGCGCGGATGATGGCCGACAGCGCGCAGAAGCCCACCGAAGCCGAAAGGAACATGTTCGGCAGGATGAAGAAGATCTGGCTGAAATTGGAAAGATGCTGGTCGCCTGCGTAGTGCTGCAGGTTCGTGTTCGTCATGAACGAGATGACGGTGTTGAAGATCGTCGAGGGCGCCAGGATGCCGCGCCCGAGCGGGTTGAGCGGCGCGATCGGCTGCAGGCACAGCACGAGGTAGCCGAAAACGAACAGCATCGCGTTGAACACCAGCAGAGCAACGGTGTACTGCTTCCAGTCCTGCGGCCCGCTGTCCAGGCGCGCCTCGAGCCAGGCGAGCGCGCGCGGGGCCTTGTAGCGGCCCTCCATGATCCAGACGAAATAGCGGCTGAGCGGAATCGACAGCAGGATCGTGATCGCAAGCAGCAGAATGGGTAAAGTCCACATGGGGTTCACCGGTTGTTCCAATGACCGTCCGTTTTCGGGACAGGGCGGCGGCGTGTCAGAACCACTCGGGTCGGACGAGCGCGGCGGTCAGGTAGACGAATAGAAAGGCGACGATCAGCGCGGTCAGATAGTTCATGACGCGATTCCTTCTAGATTCGGGCGCAGGCTTCGATGAACGCCCCGCACAGGGCCATGCTGACGAGTCCCAGCGCGAAGAGCGCCGGCAGCCAGATGACGAGATTCATGGTCCTCATCCTTCGAGTTCGGCAAAACGGACGCAGCGTATCGCTTGCGTCGTAAGAATCTTGTAGATCTGAGCAAGCGCGGCATAAATTGCGCATAAACAAGCAACCGCGGACAACGGCCATTGCGGTTTCGCGGTAGGGGAGAACCAGCTAATCGGGTTTCGAAATGAAACGCCCGGCCGGCATGGCGGCCAGCACGATCGCCAGCACCGCGAAGGACAGCGCGACGGCATGCAGCCAGGTCACCGTTTCGCCCAGCACGCCGGCCGCCACCGCGGTGGCCGACAGCGGCAGCGCCACCGTGAAAACGCCGGCGATGCCGGCCGAGGTGCGGCGCAGCCCGGACATCCACAGCGGAACCGTCACGACGCTGGCCGCCAGCGCGTAGAACACCAGATAGGCCCACAATCGCGCCGGGATGGCAACCCAATCGACGCGCGCGAGCTGCCACAGCCCCAACGGAGCGCTCAGTGCCAGTCCCCACAGGTTGATCCAGGCCGAAACCCGCATCGGGGTGCGCGTTGCGCTCAGCTGCTTGCCGATCACCACGTACACCGCTTCGCAGCACACGGCGCCGAGCACCAGCGCGTTTCCAAGCCAGCTCGAGGCTGCGACCGGCGTTGCAGACCGGGCCAGTTGCACCAGCGCGATGCCGGCGCCCGCGCACCCGACCGCCAGCAGCAGCCGGCCCGTGACGCGCTCGCTCAGCAGCACGCTCGACAGCAGCGCCACCACGACCGGCAGCGCGCTCATCACCAGCCCGGCAGCGGTCGCCGAAGTCAGCGCCACGCCGGACAGCATGCAGACCGAGAACAGAAAATTGCCGAAGAACGACTGCAGGAACAGCTGCCGGCATTCCAAACGGGTCAGCGGCGCCTCGCTGCGGCCGCGCCAGCTCCACGGCAGCAGCGCGACTGCCCCGATTGCGAAGCGCAGCAACGCCAGCGCGAAAATCGGCAGCAGCACGGCGAGCGGCTTGACCAGCGCCACGTAGGTGCCGGCCAGCGACATCGACGCCAGCAACTGGAGCGCGGCACGCCAGTGCGGCGCGCGCGCGTCAGAATTCAAACTCGATTTGCGCGCGCACCGTATCGGAAGGCGCGGCGCGGACCAGCCCGAACAGCCAGCCGGCGTTGTAGTACAGAACGCGGCGCCCGCCGAGCGCGACCCTGCCGAAAATGGCTGGACCCAAGCGGTGCGTCTGCTGCTCCAATGCCGACCAGTGGTACCACGGACCCAGGTCGCCGAAGCCCTGCGCCCCGAATTCGAACGACTGCCGGTAACGGTACTTCACCTGCATCTGGTAGCCCATCTGCGTTGCCGCTCCGGTCGGGCCGCCCAGGTTGCGGGACAGCAGCGGGTTGAAGTTCCATTGAAAGCGGTCGGCAATCTCGCCCTGCATCAACGGTCCGAGCGTGAGGTTCCAGCCGGAGCCGGCCGCGTGGGGTTTCTCCACTTCGATCACACTGCCCCAGTCGATCGCGTACTGGCCCGGCTCCGTCAGCTGGAAGCGGTTTTCCCACTCGATCGCGTCGAAATGGGTGCCTCTTCCGCCGGAGCGGGCGAACGCGTCGTACAGCTCGGTCACCCAGTAGGTGGTCGGCGAGTATTCGAACGCAATGCTGCCGGCACTGTTGCGGGGTCCGGGTCCGGAGAAGCTGCCCGCCTTGATGTCGATCGCCCGCTCTCCATACACGACGCCGGGCATCAGAACGTAGTCGGACGGCTCGGCCGCGCGCGCGACCTGCGCCGGGGCAAGCACGACCGCGAGGGCGACGCCCGAAAGCAGCCGCACGATCGGATCGTCAGGCGGTGCGATGCGACTGGGCCCGGCGCATCGCGACAAGGATCAACACAAAGGCGGCAAAGTAGAACAGGACCTGCGTCGCGCTCGGCTGAGCCTGATACCCGAGCAGCGCATGCAGCAGCACGCCCAGGGCCGAGTCATCCGGCATCAGCGATGAAGTGTCCCATAGCGGCGAGGCCAGCGCGGGCAGCACATCGGCCTGGATCAGGACTCGGGCGAACTGGCCGGCCATGCCGGCCGCCAGCAGCAGAATCAGCCAGCCGGTCACCACGAACAAGCGGCTCACCGGTACGCGCAGCAGTCCGGCGTACATCAGAATGCCGGCCAGGCCCCCGGCCGCCAGACCGAGCACGCTGCCGATCGCCAGCGTGGCCCGCGACGCGTTCGATGACGTGGCAATGCCGATCAGGAACAGCACCGTTTCGGATCCTTCGCGCAGCACCGTCAGGGCCACCGCGGTGACGATCGCCGTCAGCGCAATTTCGCCCCGCGCCACCGAGTGGCCCAGCTCGCGTGCCTGGGTCGCGATCTTGCGTCCGTGGCTGGCCATCCAGATGTTGTGCCAGGCCAGCATCCCGACCGCCAGGGCCAGCACGACGGCCGTGAACAGCTCCTGCCCGTTGCCCCCGGCCATCTGCGCGATCGATTGGGCAACGGCCGCCACCCCGACCGCCCCGGCCACGCCGGCAGCCGCTCCCAGCGCGATCCACCAGCCGCGCCGCGCGATCGGGCGCGTGGCGGCCGCGACGATTCCGATCACAAGGGCCGCTTCCAGCGACTCTCGAAACACGATCAGGGTGGCTGCGAACATGGTGATCTCGTCAACGGTTCGATTTGGACCCGGGCGCGAGCCGGCAAGGCGGATTCGACGGCGCCCTATTCCGCAATGACAACGCCATGCGCGGTGCTCCGGTTGAATTCGCCGATGAATTCGTAGCGGCCCGGCTTGAGCGGACCGATGAACACGATGCCCTTGGAGCTGGGAAATATGATTTTTTCGCGGTTCAGCGCAAAACTGTCGAACTCCTCGGGCGAAGCATCCTGGTTGTCGATGACCAGCTTGACCTTCACGCCCGCCGGAACCCGTATCTCGGACGGAGCAAAGCGGTGGTCTCGCAACTGGATCGCGAACTCGTTGTCCGCGGCCAATGCCGGCCCGGACAAGGACAGCAGCATCAATAACTGTTTCATTTATATGGGTTTCTCTATATGCAAATGATAACGCTTCTCATTCCCATTTGCAAGTGGCCGGCCTGGGGGCCCGGCTCGTCCGTCCCTGCCTTGCGGTGGCCTGATCATCCGTACAGAAGCGCCGCCACCGCACGGCCGTGCAATTTGTCAGCCTCTGCCCCGATTCGCCTTCTCTATACTTCTCAATCAAGCACTTAGAGGAGACCGCGATCGAATTGTCCGAGATGCAGCTGATCGCGCTGGGACTGAACCACCAGAGCGCCTCGCTGCCCCTGAGGGAGCGCGTCACGTTCGTCCCCGACGAGGTGGGCGGCGCCATCGCGAGGCTGCGCGAGCGCCTGAGCTCGCGCCGCAGCAGCGCGCTGAGCGAGGCGGCGATCGTATCGACCTGCAACCGCACCGAGCTGTACTGCGCGGTCGACGAGCCGCACGAAGCTGGAGCGGCACTGGCCGAGTTCATCGCGCACGAAAAGGGCGTCGATCCACACGACCTGCGCCGCTCCTCCTACATTCTTCCGCACACCGAGGCGGTGCGCCACGCGTTCCGGGTCGCCAGCGGACTGGATTCGATGGTTCTGGGCGAGCCGCAGATCCTGGGCCAGATGAAGCAGGCCGAGCGGCTGGCGCGCCAGGCCGGCGGGCTGGGCCTGCTGCTCAATCACCTGTTCCAGCGCACCTTCGCGGTGGCCAAGGAGGTGCGGTCGAGCACCGACATCGGCGCGCACTCGGTGTCGATGGCCGCCGCCGCGGTCCGGATGTGCGAGCGCCTCTTCGGGCAGCTGGACCAGAGCCACCTGCTGTTCGTCGGCGCCGGCGAAATGATCGAGCTGGCCGCAACCCATTTTTCGGCGCGCCACCCCCGATCGATCACGGTGGCCAATCGCACGCTGGAGCGCGCCCATGCACTGGCCACACGGCTGCACGGCCAGGCGATGCGACTGAGCGATCTGCCCGATTCACTGGTGCGGTTCGATGTGGTCGTCTCCTGCACGGCCAGCTCGCTGCCGATCATCGGATTGGGAATGGTCGAACGCGCGGTGCGGGCACGCCGCCACCGGCCGATCGTCGTGATCGACCTGGCGGTGCCACGCGACGTCGAGCCCGAAGTGGCGAGACTGCAGGACGTTTACCTGTATACGATCGATGACCTGGGACACATCGTGCACGTGGCGGCCGAATCGCGGCAGGCCGCGGTGGCCCAGGCCGAGGCCATCATCGAATCGCGCGTGCGCGACTTCGAAGCGTGGTTGAGCGGCCGCGCCACCGTGCCGGTGATCCGCGAACTGAGGAATCGCGCCGATGAGCTGCGCAGCCGCGAAGTGGATCGCGCGCGCCGCCTGCTGGCGCGCGGAACCGCGCCGGAGGCGGTGCTCGATCAGCTGTCACATGCCCTGACCAACAAGTTCCTGCACGCGCCGATCTCGCTGTTGAACGACGCAGCGTCGGCTCCGGACGACGAGCGCCGCAAGCAGATCGAACTGCTGGCGCGCTTCTACCAGCCGCACGACTAGCTGGCAAAGCGTCCCTTGTGCGTGCCGCGGCGTTGGTGTAGCGCTCATGAATGATTCTATGCGCGCGAAGCTCGCGCAGCTGGCGCGCCGCCTGCAGGAGATCGATGTTGCGCTCGCGCAGCCCGATGCCGCGCGCGACCTGGACCAGTTGCGCCGGCTGTCGCGCGAACGGGCCGAGATCGAACCGGTGGTTGCGCGCTATCACGAATACGCCCGGGCGCAGGCCGATCTGCTGGGCGCGCAGGAGCTGATCGGCGATCCGGAAATGCGCACGCTGGCGGAAGAAGAAGCGGGCAGAGCCCGGCGGCGGCTCGAGACGCTGGAGTCGGACCTGCAGCGCCTGCTGCTGCCGGTCGACCCGAACGACGAGCGCAACATCTTCCTGGAAATCCGCGCCGGCACGGGCGGCGAGGAATCGGCGCTGTTCGCGGCCGACCTGCTGCGGATGTACATGCGATACGCCGAGCGGCAGCGCTGGCAGACCGAGATGATTTCTCACAGCGCCTCGGACCTGGGTGGCTTCAAGGAGGTCATCGTTCGCATCGTCGGCAAAGGCGCTTACAGCCGCCTGAAGTTCGAATCGGGCGGACACCGGGTCCAGCGCGTGCCCGAGACCGAAGCTCAGGGACGGATCCACACATCGGCCTGCACCGTGGCCGTGCTGCCCGAGGCCGACGAGATCGACGACGTCACGATCGATCCGTCCGAAGTACGGATCGACGTGTTCCGCGCCTCGGGCGCGGGCGGCCAGCACGTGAACAAGACCGAATCGGCGGTCCGCATCACGCACCTGGCGACCGGAATCGTGGTCGAATGCCAGGACGATCGCTCGCAGCACAAGAACCGTGAACGCGCAATGAAGGTGCTGGCAGCGCGCCTGAAGGACCAGCAACTGCGCGAGCAACGCGAAAAGGAAGCCAGCGAGCGGCGCTCGCTGATCGGCAGCGGCGATCGGTCCGGGCGAATCCGCACCTACAACTTCCCGCAGGGCCGCGTCACCGACCACCGGATCAACCTGACGCTGTACAAGCTCGAGCAGATCCTGGACGGCGACCTCGATGAGCTCACCGGTGCCCTGACGGCGGAACACCAGGCTGAGCTGCTGGCCGCGTTGGCGGACTCGGCATGAACGGTCCGCAACGCTCCAGCGCCCTCACCCCCTGCTTCGCCGGGCGTAGCCCGGCTACGCAGGGCAAGCTCGGCCCCTCTCCCACTGGCGCGGGAGAGGGGAGCAGTTCCTCCCCTCTCCCGCCACGCGGGAGAGGGGTCGGGGGTGAGGGCCGTTCGCCGAGCACTGTCGCCGAGCTGATCGCGTCCTGCGGCATCCCCGCATCGGAGGCGCGCGCGCTGCTGGCCCTGGCGCTGGATTGCACACGCGAATCGCTGATCGCCGATCCGCTGCGCACGGTGGACGCGGCCGCTGCCGATCGATTCGCCCGGATGTGCGCGCGGCGCCGGTGCGGCGAGCCGATGGCTTACCTGGCCGGGCAACGCGAGTTTTTCGGCCGCCGCTTCCTGGTCGACCGCTCAGTGCTGATTCCCAGGCCGGAAACCGAGTGCCTGGTCGAGGCAGCGCTGCGCCAGATGGAAGGCCGCAGCAGCCCGCGCGTGATCGACCTGGGTACCGGATCGGGGTGCATTGCGATTACGCTGTCTCTGGAGCGCCCCGATGCGCGCGTGGTTGCCACCGAGGTATCCGAATCGGCGTTGAACGTCGCGCGCAGCAACGCCCGCGCGCTGGGCGCCGGCGGGCAGTTCCTGCTCGGAAGTTGGTATACGCCGGCGCGCGGACGCTTCGACCTGATCGTGTCCAACCCGCCTTACGTGGCGGCCGCAGACCCCCATCTGGCCGAGCTCGGCTGCGAGCCTCGCTCCTCACTGACCGACGAGGGCGACGGGCTGTCGTGCCTGCGAGCGATCGTCGGGCAGGCGGGCGCCCACTTGTCCGAGGACGGCGCGCTGCTGGTCGAACACGGTTACGACCAGGGCGCCGCCGTGCGGGAGCTCGCGCGGCAGAGCGGGTTCAGGTCCGTTCGAACGCTGACCGATCTGGCGGGGCTGGAACGGGTGTGCTTGGCGAGCGTGCACTGAGCTGCCTTCGAGCTGAGCTGCGTTCGCCCGGCCCTCCTTCGCGCTGCGCGCTTCGGAGGGCGCAGCTCGCTGCGCGAGCTGCGGCCTGCCCTGCGTAGCTCGCGCAGCGAGCGAAGCAGGGTGCGCGCGCGGGAGGGTTCGGGGCGTGCCCCTCCCCCTCCCGCACTTCTTCGCAACGCCCGCGCGCGGAGGCAAAAAAAGGTAAAACGAGGTGGGAGCTGTTACCTGATCAGTCGCGCCGACGCAAATGCGGCAGGCGCGGCCGAGGTGCGGTCGGCACCGAGAAACATCAACGCGACAGCGCCTCCCAGCAGGCCGTAGCCGACCAGCCGCAGCGCCCAGGCGAGTTTTTTGACATCCCTACGCGTCATGAGCATCTCCTTTGCCATGCCATTGTTGCGTCGGACCCGCTTAGCTGGGGCAGCGAGCTTCCCGCCCGCCGTTGTCCTTCTTCATGAATCGGGGGTACTCAAGTTTTCAAGTCACGTGCCGATGGGGTGTTTCCCGGTTTGACGCGCGCAAGCCCTATTCATACACTTGGATCAGGTAATAGTTTCCGGACCGGATGAAGACAATGGACGCAAAACAATTCATAGAAGACACCGTCACGGGCAATGAAGTCGTTCTTTTCATGAAAGGGACGTCACAATTCCCGCAGTGTGGCTTTTCGGGCCGCGCGGTTCAGATCCTGAAATCGTGCGGAGTTAAGAATCTGGTGACCGTGAACGTTCTCGATGACGACGAAGTTCGTCAGGGCGTGAAGGAGTTCGCCAACTGGCCGACGATTCCGCAGTTGTACGTCAAGGGTCAATTCGTCGGCGGCTCCGACATCATGACCGAGATGTTTCAGAGCGGCGAGTTGCTCGAGCTGTTGAAACAGGCGCAGGTCGTCTGACCTGGTGTGACCGCGCGCCGCCTGATCGTCGCCATCACCGGCGCCTCGGGCGCGATTTACGGAACACGCCTGCTGGCACACCTGCGGCAGGCCGGTGTCGAAACGCACCTGGTGCTGTCCTCGGCCGGCGTGCTGAACGCCCATCACGAACTGGGGCTGCGTCGCAGCGCGGTCGAACAGCTGGCCGACGTCGTGCATCCGGTCACGGACCTGGGCGCGAGCATTTCTTCGGGATCTTTCGACTGCGACGGCATGGCGATCGCGCCGTGCTCGGTCAAGACGCTGGCTGCGGTCGCGCACGGATTCGGCGATAACCTGATCGGACGAGCCGCCGACGTCTGCCTGAAAGAACGCCGCCGCCTGGTGCTGCTGGTGCGCGAAGCGCCGCTGAATCTGGCCCACATCCGGGCGATGGAAGCCGTGACCCTGATGGGCGGCGTGGTATTTCCGCCGGTACCGGCCTTTTATCTTCGTCCAGCATCGATCGAAGCACTGGTCGACCACACGCTGGCGCGCGTCCTGGACCTGTTCGGAATCGAACACGCGATCGCACCCCGCTGGCAAGGCATCGGCAAGAGCGAGGAGTAGCCAGCACACGCATCCGGCCCCTTGCTGGATGGCGGCATTACGGCAATCGCCGACTGACATGCTTCAGGCGGCGCGACTCGCCGTAGTTCCTGGATTGGGCACAGGAGCTGCTGCCGTTTCGATCGAGGCGTTGACTGCCGATGAGCAGGCCGTCACGATGCGGGCGCACGGGCCTGGCGCTGATCCGGGGGGAGCGATGAATCAGAAGACGCAGATCAACACCGTCTACATCATCTTCGCTTTTATCGGCGTGCTGCTGCTGCAGAACGCCTGGGTGCAATACCGCACGATCGAACCGCTCGCCTACAGCGATTTTCTCGCTCAGCTCAAAGCCGGCGACGTGCAGGACATCGCGATTGGCTCCAACGTGATCCAGGGAACGCTGAAAAAGCCGCTTCCCGATGGCCGCAAGCTGTTCGTCACAACGCGAGTCGATCCCGAGCTGGCCAAGGATCTGCAAGCGTACGGGGTCAAGTTCACCGGCGTGATCGAAAACACCTTTTTCAAGGACCTGCTCGGCTGGGTCGTGCCGGCGCTGGTGTTCGCCGCCATCTGGTTCTTCCTGATCCGCCGCCTGCAGGAAAGGGTCGGCACCGGCCTGCTGTCGATCGGCAAGAGCAAGGCCAAGGTGTATGTGGAAACCGATGTCAAAGTCACGTTCGATGATGTGGCCGGTGTCGACGAGGCCAAGCAGGAGCTCAAGGAGGTGGTCGGATTCCTGAAGGATCCGGCCAGCTACAGCCGCCTGGGCGCGCGCATGCCCAAGGGCGTGCTGCTGGTAGGCCCGCCGGGCACCGGCAAGACGCTGCTGGCGCGCGCTGTGGCGGGCGAAGCGGGCGTTCCTTTTTTCTCGATCAACGGATCCGAATTCGTCGAGATGTTCGTCGGCGTGGGCGCCGCGCGGGTGCGGGACCTGTTCGAGGAGGCGCGCAAGAAGGCGCCGGCCATTATCTTCATCGACGAGATCGATGCGCTCGGACGCGCGCGCGGCGCCTACGCGATCGGCGGTCACGATGAAAAGGAACAGACGCTCAATCAGTTGCTGGCCGAGATGGATGGTTTCGATCCGAAATTGGGGCTGGTGCTGATCGCGGCCACCAACCGCCCCGAGATCCTGGACCCGGCGCTGCTGCGCGCCGGTCGCTTCGACCGGCAGATCCTGGTCGATCGGCCCGATCGGGCGGGCCGGGTGCAGATCCTGCGGGTGCACGCGAAGAAGATCGCGCTGGCCCCGGACGCGGACCTGGACCAGATCGCGGCGCTGACGGCCGGCTTCAGCGGAGCGGATCTGGCCAACCTGGTCAACGAAGCGGCGCTGCAGGCAACGCGCAGCAACCACCAGCAGGTGGGAACGGACGACTTCACCATCGCGATCGAGCGCATCGTGGCCGGCCTGGAGAAAAAGAGCCGGGTGCTCAGCCCGATCGAACGCAACGTGGTGGCGCATCACGAAATGGGGCACGCACTGGTCGCGGCCGCGCTGCCGGGAACGGACCCGGTCCAGAAGATCTCGATCATTCCGCGCGGAATCGGCGCGCTCGGTTACACGCTGCAGCGGCCGACCGAGGACCGCTACCTGATGACATTCTCCGAGCTGGACAACCGGATGGCGACGCTGCTGGGAGGACGAGCTGCGGAGCAGCTGATGTTCGGGCAGCTGTCCACCGGCGCCGCGGACGACCTGGCGAAGGCGACGCAGATCGCGCGCAGCATCGTGGCCCGCTACGGAATGGATCCGACCCTCGGGCCGGTCGTCTACGAACAGGAGCGCTCGACCTTCCTGGGCGCGGATGGCATCAACCCGGCGCCGCGCAACTATTCGGAGCAGACCGCGCGTGAAATCGATGTGGCCTCGCGCGACCTGGTGGAGGCCGCGTTCGCGAAAAGCCTCAAGATCCTGACGGAGCGACGCAGCGTCCTGGAGCGCGGCGCACGACGGCTGCTGGAGAAGGAGACGCTGGTCGACCCCGAACTGAGCCAACTGCTCGCCGCGGCCAGCAGTAACCAGGATGTCAAAGCGACCCAGGCGCGCGACATCGCGGTGGGCAGTAACGCTCTTTAACGGACGCAGGGCACAGGCGCGCAATGTCGCCTGTGCCCTGCCGGGTGCCGGCGAGCTGGCCGGCGTTAAAGCCTCCTACTGGATTGCCGAGGCGTAAAGAGGCGAGAACACGTTACCGCCGAATCGGACCGCTGCCACTTCACCCAAACAAGCTAACTCCGAATCAAGGCGGGATGCGCGATAACCGCGCTGGTTTAAAGCCCTTCTGGCACGCTCAGTGACTCGGCAACATCACCAGCCGATCGTGCGCCGACTCCGGCGCCCACACCTCGCCCGTGCGCCCCATCATCTGTCGCACCGCGGCGCCCGGGCGGTCCAGTGCGAACGTCTCGAAGCGCTCACTGGCCGGGTCGAAGCGCACGATCGAGTTGCTCGACCAGTCGCTCAACCAGACCCGGTCGGCGGCGTCGACCCATACCGCATAAGCGTGCGCCGCTCCAGGCAGCGCCCACTCGCGCCAGCTCGACGTGGACGCATCGTAGGCGCCGACCTGTCCGGTATTCCAGTAGCTGACCCAGATGCGGCCGCGCGAATCCGACCACACGCGGCGCGCGCCTTGCTTGCGCGTGGGCGGTTCGATCACGGTCGCGACACCCGAATCGAGGTCGACATGTGCGATGAAGTTTCCGGCCAGCGACGCGAAGTAGACCTCCCCGCTCGGCGTCGTGCAGATCCCATAGGGACCGGCCCCGCGCGGCGCTTTCCACGCCTTGATGTCGCCGTTGCGCGGATCGAGCCGGCCGTAGTAGCCAGCCTGCCCGGTGAACCAGATCCGGCCACGCCGGTCGAACGTCGCCGTATTCAGGTTCGCATCGGGCGCGTCGGCGGGAAGTGGCCAGCGCCGCACCGCGTGGCTCGACGGATCGACTCGGACGATCGCATTTTGCCCGCCGTCCGTGATCCAGGCGGCCGCGTCGGGCCCGACGATCACACCGTGCGGCGCCGATCCGTCACCCAGCGATACCAGGTCGACGTGACCATTGGCCGGGTCCAGGATCCCGAGTTTTCCGGAACGCTGGGCGGTGAAGTAGACCGGCCCGCCGCCGGGCGCCGGCGCCACGTCGTGCGGATGCGAGCCGGGCGGCACATCGAAGCCCGTCGGTGCGGCCCATGCAACGGGACTCGCCGCCCATGCGAGCGGCAACGATGAAAGCAGCGTGACGCGAATCAGTCTGATCATGAAAGCTCCGTGAAATGCCACCGCCTGAAATATCAACGCTCAACCGCGCGACACCCAACGAGCCCGCGCAATCCCATCACAGATTCTTGCCAGACGGGCACGCGCAGTTGGGGTTATTCTGACCGCGCGGGATGTGCGCGCCAAGGGAGACTCGCTCGATGTCGTTCTCGAACAATGCCCCCACGGGGCAAGCGGGCGCCAACGCGGTGGGGCCGATGGCCTTCGCCGCCGAGGCGTGGGGATTCCTGAATCACAGCACCGACGTGTGGCTCGCGGGGCTTGCCAACCCCGAAGTGATCCGCGTCCGGACCATGCATCGGCTCAACACGCTGGTTGCGCACGCACGGCGCCATTCGAAATTCTACGGGGACCTGTACCAGGGCCTGCCGCCCGGCCGCGTGGCGCTGGAGCAGTTGCCGGTGGTCAGCAAGTCCCGTCTGATGGCGAACTTCGACCGTTGGGTCACGCGGCCCGAACTGTCGCTCGATGCGCTGTTGCAGTTCACGCAGGATCCGGCCCGTATCGGGCGCCATTGTCTGGGCCAGTACGCGATCTGGACCAGTTCGGGTACGACCGGCACACCGGGCATTTTTGTCCAGGACCCGCAGGCCCTGGCGGTGTACGAGGCCCTGTTCGCGGTTCGCAACGGCGTCGATGCGCGCGCGATGCTGCGTTCGATCTCCGGGGGCGCGCGCTTCGCTTACGCGGCCGCACTCGATGGTCATTTTTCCGGCGTCACGATGTGGCGCCGGATGCTGCTGATGAATCCCTGGATGGCGGGGCACACGCGAGCGATTTCGGTGCTGCAATCGCTGCACAGCGTGTGCGAGCAGCTCGTCCACTTCGATCCGCAGATCCTGACCAGCTATGCCTCGGAGCTGGTCGCGCTGGCGGAGCAGCAGCGCGAGGGGCGGCTGGGATTGAAGCTGAAAGGAATCTGGAGCGGAGGCGAGACGCTGTCGCGGCGCGATCGCGCCGACATCGCGGGGGCTTTCGGCTGCCCGGTGATCGACGATTACGGGGCCTCGGAGTTCCTGAACATCGCGTTCGACTGCGGCCGCGGCTCGCTGCATTTGAACCGCGACTGGGTGATCCTGGAAGCGGTCGATCGCGACGGGCATCCGGTTCCCGACGGCACCCCGTCGTCGACCGCATTGTTGACGAACCTGGCCAATTTCATCCAGCCGATCATCCGCTACGACCTGGGCGACAGCATTACCTACCTGCCCGACCCGTGCCCCTGCGGCAGCCCGCTGCCGGCGATACGGGTCGAGGGCCGTCGCGACGACACCATCTGCCTGCAACGGCCCGACGGACTCGTGGAACGGGTAATTCCCCTGGCGCTGTGCACCGCGATCGAGGAGCGGGCCGGCGTATACCGCTTCCAGGTCGTCGAGGAAGCCGCCAATCAACTGCTGCTTCGGATCGACCCGTCGGAGGGAAATCCGAGCGAAGTGGCGGCGCGCACCGAGCAATGCATTCGCGGCTTCTGCGCCGAGCTGGGCGCGCAGAACGTATTCGTCCACACCGATGCGGCTCCGCCCCAGATTGATCCGATCAACGGCAAATTGCGGCGCGTATGTGCTCGACGCGACGCGGCCGCGACGAATCGGGGCGCTGCGGTCACGAGTCCGAGCTAGGCGCGAACGGTTCGCGCCCGAAGGCCCGCCGCCGGCGCGCGACCCCCGCATCGAAGCGGCCTCGTTCGCACACGGCAAGACCGCATTCTTACAAGCCGTTACGCTCGTTGCACAATGTAGCGGCACAATGGCTACGCGATTGACTCGAACGCACTGCAATGCGGCGTTGGATGACGGGACTGGAGCACAACGTGAAAAGTGGATGTCGTGGACTGGTAGCGCTCGCAGGTGCAGTCATCGGCGCGATGGCTTTCGTTCAGCCGTCGTGGGCCGATCGGGATGATTGGCGCTGGCGAGGCCACATCGAGCGCTTCCATGAGCACGACTGGGACTTGTGGCGCGAAGGCCGCTGGCGGCACGAGTTTCATGACGGCCGCTGGGGGTGGTGGTGGATCGTCGGGCCGACCTGGTACTTCTACCCCGAGCCGGTCTACCCCTATCCGAACCCTTACGAGCCGCCGGTCGCGGTGATCGTTAAGCCGGCGCCGGCCAGACCCGCCGCGCCGCCACCGCCTCCGCAAAATTGGTACTACTGCGAAGGCGCGAGAGGCTACTACCCGTACGTGCCAGCCTGCCCGGGCGGCTGGCGCGCCGTGCCGGCGACGCCGGGCACGCCGCCTGCCGAAGCACCGGCGCCATCGCCACAGACACCACCGCCACCGGCGACGCCGCGATAATCGGTCAATGTATTCGAGCTTCAGGAGAAACCAGATGAGAACGAGAACCTTCGGTATCGCGGCCGGTGCGATCCTGCTGGCGGCCTGCGCCCAGATTCCGAACGGGCCCAGCGTGGCCGTGATGCCGCCGCCCGGCAAGCCGTTCGACCTGTTTGTCGCCGACGATCAGCTGTGCCGGAATTACGCCACGCAGTCGATCGGGGGAACCAACGCCTCGCAGGCCGCCGCCGCCAGCGCGGTCACTTCGGCAGCAGTGGGCACCGCGCTGGGCGCCGCCGTTGGGGCAGTCGCCGGCGGTCATTCGGGGGCTGGAACCGGCGCTGCGATCGGCGCCGTTGGTGGAACAGTCGTTGGGCTCGGCGAGGCCGACTACTCCCGCAGCGCCACCCAGCGCCGCTATGACATCGCCTATCAGCAGTGCATGTACGCGCGCGGAAACCTGCTGCCCGGCCAGTCTGCCGGCGGGTATCACTCGGCTCCGCCGCCGCCGCCGTCCGGGATGATGCCACCGCCACCGCCGCCTCCGCCCGGAATTCCGCCCCCGCCACCTGCGCGCTGAACGTGCCGAGGATCGCGCCGAACCCGGACCGGCGCTCCTTTTCCCCCCGTCAGATGGTTCTGGCCAGGGCGATCCTCGGCACACCCGGTGCGCGCCTGCAAGCTAGGCACCGGCTGCGCTGCTTCAAATCGCCGTTCTAGCTCCGCCAATCCGGCGCGACACCAGCGCGCCGCGCTGACGCGGTCCGCCTTTAGATTTGCTGCGGCAAATACGTCTCATTTACACAAAACCGACGAACGGTAAACAATTCTCATTTACTTAAGACCTTATGCTGTCATAACATTGCAGCCGCCCAGAGATGGGGGATGACTGGGGGATGCGCATGATGGTCATTCACGTAGCCAATTCGTGTGGGAAAAGATTGCTCATCAGGGGTCCGTGCTCGGAACCTGAGCTTTTTATATCACAAAGATGGGATGGCATGACTCATGAGCGCTATGAATAGCTTCATTTTCTCAGGGATGCGGGATACGCAGATGACCTCACGCATCGGCGAGAGACTGTCTTTCTGGGCCGTTTCCCGCTTGCTCCTGCTGCTCTGCACGACGATCGGTTTTGCCGAATCTGCATCCGCGCTGCCGAGTTATGCGCGCCAGACCGGCTATGCGTGTGTCAAGTGCCACGTGGGCGGGTTCGGTCCTCAGCTCACTCCGTACGGCGTTCGCTTCAAGCTGTCGGCCTACACCGAGACCGATCACAAGGGACTGAAGATTCCGGTGGCGATGTTCGTGTACGGCGGCTTCACGCATACGGAAAAGGACCAGCCCACCCCGCCGACGCCCCACACCAGCGTGAACGACAACACCACGCTGGACCAGATTTCCGGATTTATCGCGGGGCGCTGGTTCGAAGACGTCGGAAGCTTCCTGCAGGTGACCTACAACGGCAACACCAAAGGGGCCTCGATCGACAACACCGACATCCGATACGCGCACGACTTCGTGATCGCCAAGACCGACGCGCTCATCGGGGTCTCGGTCAACAACAACCCGACCGTGCAGGATCCGTTCAACACGCTGTTCGCGTGGAATTTCCCCTACCTCACCTCCGCGGTCGCCTTCGGAAACGGCGATGCCGGAACGCTGATCAGCGGCGGCCTGGGACCGGCCGTGGTCGGGGTGTCGGGCTATACGTTCGTGGACGACTCGATCCTGGCCGAGGTCGGCACCTACCGGGCCTTGTCTCCCGCAATGCAGATCAAGCTCGGACTGGGAGCCGGCAACGACATTGGACGGGTCGACGACTCGATCTATTACCGTCTCGCCTATTTGCAAGACATGAACACGCAGGCGTTCTCGGTCGGCCTGGTCGGCTTCAATGCGAGCATTCAACCGGGAAGAGTCGACGGCGGACCGGTTAACCGGTATCGCGACGTCGGCGCCGATGCCTGGTACGAATATCTGGGTACCGGGCGCCACAACTTCGCGGCCTATGCGAGCTACGTGCGCGAGGATGAAACCAGAGGCGACCTGTTCCCCGCGGGCGCAACCAATCTGACCGGACGCCTGTACGACTTACGCTTCAATGCGTCCTACTACTACGCGCAGACCTACGGCGTCACGGTCGGCCGCTTCTCCAAGCACGGAACGCCCGACCCTCTTTTGTATTCGTTTTCCGCCAGCGGCAGCCCGGACACCACCGGGACCATTTTGCAGGTCGATTACACGCCGTTCGGCAAAGCGGACTCGTGGGGCCGCCCGTTTGCCAACCTCAGGGTCGGCCTGCAGTACACGATCTACGACAAATTCGACGGCGCAAGCACCAATTACGACGGCAGCGGCCGTAACGCAAGCGACAACAACACGCTGTATCTGTTCCTTTGGCTAGCGATTTGATGTGCGGAGGGTGTTATGAAGCGAAGCATTTTTATGCGGGTTATCCCGCTGGCCTGCATCTCGATCGCGGCCGGATCGGCTCACGCGGGCGGGGATGCCGCGCACGGAGCCGAGTTGTTCCAACAGAATTGCGCGGCCTGCCACAGCCCTGAACGAGGGCAGAACCTGGTCGGTCCGTCGCTCTATTCGGTCGTGGGCCGTGCGGCAGCCAGCATCGCGGATTTCTCCTACTCGGACGCGATGAAGCACTGCGGGATCGTGTGGACGCCGGATCAGCTGGTCGCCTATCTGAAGGCGCCCCGACGCTACATTCCCGGCGTCAAGATGATGTTCCCGGGCCTGCCCGATCAGAAAGACCGGGAGGACGTCGTCGCGTTCCTGTCGAGGTCAGGGGGAGCAACGCCCGCGTCCATGACGACGATCGATGCGCCGGCGCCCAATGCCGCTTTAGGCGTGTCGAAGTAAGCGGTCAGACCGGGTCCAGGCGCGGCTGGGCCGGTTGCGATCGAGCCTGCCGGTTCCGATCGCCGGTCGCAGCGGTGCAACTCAGCGCATGCGCCGTCCACAGGCTGCTGGCGTACAGCAGCACGGCGCCGGCCTGGTGCGCGGCCGCCAGCGGCACCGCGACCACCGACAACAGCGTGGACACGCCGAGGGTGACCTGCAGCACCAGCGCTGCCACCATCAGATTCGACGCCAGGCGCGCCTGCGGCGCCGGCACCGCCCGCCGGATCCACCACCACAGCGCCGGCACCAGCGCGATCAAGGCCCAGGCGATCGCGCGGTGAACGAACTGGACCGTGCCCAGGTTGTCGACGAAATTCAGGTACCACGGGCTGATTCGCATCAGGTCCGGCGGCACGACGGCTCCTGCCATCAGAGGAAACGTGTTGTATGCGAAGCCCGCGCGGGTTGCCGCCACCAACCCCCCGGTCATCGCCATCACGAACACGACCGCAACCGTGGCGGCCGCCAGCGCGGGCACGCGCCGGCGCGCGGCTGACGCTGCCTGCAAGTCCCACGCGGTCCACAGGATGGCACCGATGATCAGCAAGGCGAGCCCCAGGTGCGCGGTCAGGCGGAACGGGCTGACCCGTGGATCGTCGACCAGGCCGCTCGCGACCATGGCCCAGCCGAGCGCGCCCTGCAGCGCGCCAAGAGCGAAGATCCCCGCCAGGCGCCAGGCCAGGCCGCGGGAAATCATCCGCGACCGGATGAACCACAGCAAGGGCAGCAGGAAGACCAGGCCCGCCAGGCGACCCATCAGCCGATGCGCGTACTCCCACCAGAAGATCGACTTGAAGCCCTCGAGCGTGAGGTCGAAGTTCACGAGCCTGAATTCGGGCGTGGCTCGATACTGATCGAACAGCGCCGCCCAGGCCTTGGCGGACAGCGGCGGCAGCGCCCCGATCAGCGGCTGCCACTGCACGATCGACAGCCCCGAGTGCGTCAGGCGCGTAATGCCGCCCACGACCAGCACCGCGTACACCAGGCCGGCGCAGGCCAACAGCCACACGGCCACCGCGCGCGCCGGCGTTGGTCCAACCGCCCGCGTCAGCCGCGCAGACACGAAACGCGTCCCTGCCGGGTGCAATGGCGCCTGCGCCCGGTCAATGGATGTCGCGCCAGTAGGCGGAGTGCAACCATCGCCCCACGCCGACAAAGACCACCAGGAACGCGATGGCCCACACGCCGATCCTGCGCCGCGTCGGTGCCGTGGGCTCGGACATCCAGTTCAGGTAGGCCACCAGGTCAGCCACCTGCGCGTCGAAGGCCTTGGCCGCCGCTGGATCGGCCGACTTGAAACCGTACGCGAAGCCAGGCTCCCCGTGGTCCAGCTCGGTGCGGTTGACCACCGCGTTACCGCTCGCATCGAACTGGCTGACGGTCTGAACCAGGCGCTGCTCGGCCGCACCCTTGCCGCCGGCGGACGGCACATCCTGGTACTCGGTCTTCGTCAGCGTCGCTTCGCGAGGCCCCTGGCGCTCCCAGAAGACATTGGGCATCGAGATGTTCGGGTAGACCACGTTGTTCCAGCCGGTCTGGGTCGACCGGTCACGGTAAAAGCCGCGCAGCAGCGTATAGATGTAGTCGGTGCCCGAGTGTTCGACCGTGTTGCGGGCCCGCACGATGACCGACAGATCGGGGGGCGCCTTGCCGAACCAGGTCTTGGCATCGTGCGGGTTCATCGCCACCGTCATCGTATCGGTGACGCGCTGGTCGCCGAAGATCAGGAAGGTCTTGATCTGCTTTTCGTCCAGGCCGAGGTCGCGCAGCCGGTTCCAACGCATCAGGCTGGCGCCATGGCAATTCAGGCAATAGTTCACGAACGTGCGCGCGCCGCTCTGCAGCGCCACCAGGTCGGTGGCGCGCTGGCTGGGCCACTCGTCCAGGCGCACCTCCTGCGCGTTCGCGCCGAGCCAGATCACCGTCACCGCCACGGTCGCCAGCCGCAAATAAGTTGCCCTCATCGTCGGCTCCCGGTCAGTGCGCGGCAAACGTCACGCGGGTCGGAACCGGCTTGAAGGTCCCCATCCGGCTCCACCACGGCATCAGGAAAAAGAAGCCGAAGTAGTACACGGCGCACACCTGCGCCACCAGCGTGCGTCCGGGCGTGGGCGGATTCATGCCGAGGTAGCCCAGCGTCACAAAGGCCACCACGAACAGGCACAGCAGCGCCAGGTGCCAGCGCGGCCGGTACCGTATCGATTTGACCGGGGACTGGTCGAGCCACGGAAGCAAAGCGAAAACCGTGGTCGACAGAGCCATCAACACCACGCCCCACAGCTTCGGGTCCATTTTCACCTGCGGAACCGTCATCAGAACGAACGCCACGAACGTGACGACCGCCACCATCAGGCGGGCGCCCAGCGCCCGCACCCGCAGGTACGCCAGCACGCCCAGGAACAGCGTGCCGAGGGCGAGCCACAGCAGGAACTCCGAGGTCGTCGCCCGCAGGATCGAATAGTAAGGCGTGAAATACCACAGCGGCGCGATGTGCTGGGGCGTCTGCAACGGGTCGGCCGGAATGAAGTTGTTGCCCTCCAGGAACACGCCTCCCATTTCCGGCGCGAAGAACAGCACCGCGCAGTAGGCGAGGAAGAAAAAGCCCAGGCCATACAGGTCATGCACGGTGTAGTACGGGTGAAACGGGATGCCATCCAGCGGCCGGCCATTCGCGTCGGTGTGGTCCTTGATCTCGACCCCATCGGGGTTGTTCGAACCGACGTCGTGCAGCGCGAAGATGTGCGCCACCACCAGCGCCAGCAGGGCCAGCGGGACCGCGATCACATGCAGCGAGAAAAATCGGTTCAGCGTCGCATCGCCGACCACGTAATCGCCGCGCATCCAGATCGACAGATCCCGCCCGATCAGCGGGATCGAATCGAACAGGTTGATGATGACCTGCGCGCCCCAGAAGCTCATCTGCCCCCACGGCAGCAGGTAGCCGAAGAACGATTCGGCCATCAAGCTGAGGAATATCACGCAGCCCACGAGCCAGACCAGCTCGCGCGGCTTTCGGTAGCTGCCGTACAGCATGCCACGGAACATGTGCAGGTAGACGACGATGAAGAAGAACGACGCCCCGGTCGAATGCATGTAGCGCAGGAACCAGCCGCTGTTGACCTCGCGCATGATGAACTCGACCGACCAGAACGCCAGATTGGAGTCCGGCTTGTAGTGCATCGCCAGCAAAATGCCGCTGAGGAGCTGGATCACCAGTGCCATCAACGCAAACGACCCGAAGAAATACCAGAAGTTGAAGTTCTTCGGCGCGTAGTACTCCAACATGTGCGTGCGGAACGCGATCATCAGCGACGGCATCCGCGCATCGATCCACCCCGCCAGGCCCTTGTAGTTCGTCGTATGAAGACCCATGATCCTCCTCTCGATTCGCTTTGCAGCGGACCGACCGCGAGCGCCGCACGGGCGTGCGGCCTCTATTACGTGCTCTTCTTGTCGTCGCCGATCACAATGACTGCGTCAGACACGAACGTATATGGGGGAACCTCCAGATTGTCCGAAGCCGGCTTGTTCTTGAAGACGCGGCCGGCCACGTCGAACGTCGAACCGTGACACGGACACACGAATCCCCACTCGTCGCCCAACTGCGGATTCTCCCCCGGAGCGAACGGACCGCTGGGCGAACAGCCCAGATGCGTGCAGATGCCAACCGCGACGAAGTAGTCGGGCTTGATCGACCGCAGCGACGGATCCTTCAGCACGTAGGGTGGAGTTGAATAGGCCGTCCGCTTGGACAGCGGATCGGCCAGCAGGAGCTCGTCCCGCTTCAGCGAAGCGATCATCTCCGGGGTGCGGCGCAGAACCCACACCGGCTTGCCGCGCCACTCGACCACCCGCATCTGCCCCGGCCCGATCGAGCTGATATCGACCTCGACCGGACCGCCGGCGGCCTTTTCCCGCTCCGAAGGCCCCAACGACACAACCATCGGAACTGCGACGCCTACGCAACCGACGCCACCAACCACGCACGCCGTGATCACGGCGTTGCGCCGCTCCGGGTCGACCGGGGTAGCCGGCAAGACCGGCCCGTCGGCGGTTTGCAAAGACGCTGTCATGATGGTCAAGGCTTTCGAAGGGGTGGATTGAAAGGCGCTCTTCGAATATTAATGCAACGAGGCCCCGGGGCGGTCGCCGTTCACCGCCGCCGCCCCCGGACCGTGCGGTCGGCCGACCCTTTATCGTTGCAGCAGCCCCGCGACGGCGAACGGATCGTTCGCAATGACCGCCGATCCAAACAGTTCCATCGTGCCGATGTCACCGTGCGCGACTTCGGGATCGCCCCGATCGACGAAGCGCCAGACCACGTCGGGCCAGCGCGCGAAACGTGCCGGGCCGTCGCGCCCCGCAACGTGCTCAGGCGAGAGAATCGCGGCGAGCGAGAAATTCCGTGTCCCCTCGCGCGCGAGATCGCGCCAGATCCGGTACATGAATCGAGCACCGTCCGTGACGTTGCGGGACAGTGCCGTGAAGTCGCGTTCCTTGACGGGCGCCAGGCTGACCCACCCGACGCACTCGCCCTCGGTCACCGCCAGGCCCAGCTGCTCGTGCGCGGCCAGCAGCCGCTGCCAATAGTCGATCGGGCAGCGCGCGGCGATCAATTCGGGATAGGCAAAATGCCGCTCCTCGCGGGCGACAATTTGAACATGCGCGTGTTCCACGCTGCTGGCCGACTTCGGCCCGCCATTGAGAAACAGGACCGCGAAGCGAGACGGCGGATGCACGCGGCGTGCCGCGGTCAGATAGCGCTCGCCGGTCTCGAAGAGGTCAACAAACTCGGATTCGGCCAGCGAATCCAGAAAGTGCATCTTTTCATCGCCAAAGGCCAGACCGTTGACGGTACTTTGCCGCGCCCAGTTCGGACGGGTGCCGGTTCTCCCATCGGCCGAAAGCACTTGTCCCCATTCGTCCGTCCACAGGTCGGACTGCCGAACGCTCCACTCCCGGCACCACTTGCAGTGCGCTGGCGCCGAACCGGATGAGGACGCCGACGGCGCCGCTGCGGCCTCGCCCGCGCCGGCTCTGCGCCTGGCTCGGACCGAATTGATCATCGCCTCGTGACCGGTAAAGCGGTCGCGCACGACCGAGATGACCTGATGCTCGACCGCCTCGCGCGGCAACCCCATGACCTGGGAGGCGACGGCCCATCCCTCGGAGTTCATCGACAGTCTGCTGCAGCAAGCGCGCTGGATGTCATAGAGCTCCCGAATCGAATCGAATTCGGGCGAGCCGATCCGTGACGCCAGATCCGCGGCAGAGGCGATCAGTCGAGCAACCCCTTTTCCAGGACGTACCGCGTCAGCGCCGCGTTGTTCTCAAGGCCCAGCTTCTCCAGCACCCTGGCCCGATAGGTGGTGACCGTTTTGGGGCTGATGTTCAGGCTGTGGGCGATCGAAACCAGGCTGTTGCCGGATGCGATCATCCGCATCACTGCGAATTCGCGCTCCGACAATGCCTGGTGCGCCGAGGCGTCGCCGTGTCCGAGCACCTGCGCCACGTGCGCAGCGAATTCCGGACTGACGAACTTGCCGCCGGACGCCAGCCGGCGTATGGCCGAGATCAGCGTATCGGCCGGGCTGCCCTTGTTCATGTAGCCGTCGGCGCCGCTTTTCAACGCCTGCACCGCATACTGTTCCTCTGTGAACGCCGACAGCATCAGGACTGGCAACGGACTAGCACTCTCCTTCACGGACTTCAGCACGTCCCAGCCCAGCCCGTCCGGAAGCTTGACGTCACACACGACCACGTCGAAGCGCTGCTCGGTCAGCGACTGCAACGCCTCGGCGCGCGTCGAGGCTTCGCCCGCAACGATCATGTCCATCTGACGGCTGATCACGTGCTTCAATCCCTCGCGCACCACCGCGTGATCATCGACGATCAGTACTCGAATCAGTTCCTTGTTCATGACATCCCAGCCAAGCTCGCCCGGCGTTCGACCAGGCCGGGCGAGCGACGTGCATCTTAAGACGTGAGCGAATGTAGTCCAGGCGAACTACGGGTCATGCCTGCCCAATACCATGAGTCTGATTAAGACTCGCTAATAAAAGGGCTGGGCGCTCGCACGGAGCTTGCTCGCGCCAGCCCGGAATCACCGTGAGCTTGTACGGGTTATTGTTGTTGGACAATCACGTATTGGGGTCGGAGAAGGCGGCTGCTGCCGGCGCCTCGGGGCCCGCTAACATCGACGGTGGATTCATGAGCAAGCGCCCATGCAGCTGATCGAAGGCTTGAAGCAGTCGAAACCCGAGTTGGAGCAGATCCGGCGCGATCTGCACGCCCATCCGGAATTGCGCTTCGAGGAACATCGCACCGCCGACCTGGTGGCCCGTACGCTGGCTGGCTGGGGCATCGAGGTACACCGCGGCCTCGGAGGAACCGGCGTGGTCGGCCTGATCCGGGCGGGCGAATCGAAGCGCTCGATCGGGCTACGGGCCGACATGGATGCGCTGCCGATACAGGAAACGAACACGTTTTCTCATCGCTCCCGCTTCGACGGCCGGATGCATGCTTGCGGGCACGACGGCCACACCGCGATGCTGCTCGCCGCGGCCCGTCACCTGGCCATGTCACGCGCGTTCGACGGAAACATCGTGCTGATCTTCCAGCCGGCCGAGGAAGGCGGAGCCGGCGCCGACCGGATGATGCGCGACGGTCTGTTCGAGCGTTTCCACTGCGATGCGGTGTTCGCGCTGCATAACTGGCCCGGGCTGTCGGTGGGCCAGTTCGCGGTGGCGCCGGGCCCGATGCTGGCGTCGACCAACGAGTTCGAAATCCGGGTCACCGGCCGCGGCGGGCACGCGGCGATGCCGCATCTGACGATCGACCCGGTGCTCACGGCGGTGCAGATCGTGCAGGGGTTGCAGGCCATCGTGACCCGCGCCCGCGATCCGAACGATGCGGCGGTGCTGTCGGTGACGATGATGCACGCGGGCGATGCGACCAACGTGATTCCCGACGTCGCTCGCATCGGCGGCACGGTACGGACCTTCGCCGATCCGGTCACGGATCTTTTCGAACGGCGGATCCGGGAAGTCGCCGAACACACGGCGCGGGCGCACGGTGCGAGCGCGGCGGTCGACTTCCAGCGCACCTACCCGCCCACCGTCAATCACGCGCGCGAAGCCCAGTTTGCGGCGCAGGTGGCCGACGGCGTCGTGGGCGCGCACAACGTCGTGCGAAACGTCGCCCCGACGCTGGGGGCCGAGGATTTCGCCTTCATGCTGAAGGCGCTTCCCGGCGCCTACCTCTTCATCGGCAACGGCGATGGCACCCACCGCGACGCGGGACATGGGGCCGGTCCGTGCACGCTGCACAACGCCTCGTACGATTTCAACGACGAGCTGATCCCGATCGGCGCAACCTTCTGGGTGCGGCTGGCCGAGGAGTTCCTGCGTTAGCCGTGCCACGGCGCACCACTCGGAGTCGACATGCCGAACGTTCATCCCAACCGCCGCATCCGGATGGCCGGATCCGTGCTCGCCGCCCTGGCGGTGGCCGCCTTACTGATGCGATCGGCGCTGGCCGATCCGCTCTATCCGAGTCCTTCGAACGCCCGCTCCGATGTCGACTCGGCGCTCGCGCGGGCGGCGAGCTCGCACAAGCGGGTGCTGATCGATTTCGGCGCCAACTGGTGCACGGACTGCAAGGTGCTCGAGGAAAATTTCCGCAAGCCCGAGAACGCCGAGCTGCTGTCCGCCCGCTTCGTGCTGGTGCGCGTCAATGTGGGCGACAGCGGAATCGACCACAACGTCGACCTGGCGCAGCGCTATGGCGTCCCCTTGGACAAGGGCGTGCCGGCGCTCGCCGTTCTCGAGGGTGACGGCCACGTCGTGTTCAGCCAGAAAAACGGCGAGTTCGAGGCGATGCGCCGGATGGACCCGCGGTCGGTCAACGAGTTTCTGACGCACTGGAGCGCGTCTCCCTGAAGTCCGACGGCCATAGAAAAAGCGCGGCAAGCCGCGCTTTTTCTGCCCTGCCCCGGCTGTCGCCGGTTACTGCAGAACGCCGTCGATCACCTTGGGGGCGGTGGTGACCGTGGGCATCGTGCCCAGGTACTCGCTATCGGTCGAGCTGGTCGGGTCGTGCAGACCGCCCGATGGCAGCGTCATCGTGGTGAGCGTCATCGACGCGCACGGCGAGGACGGCAGGCTCGCGCCCAAGTTCTTCAGTCGCACTTCGGCGTCGAGCGCCTTGACGATCAGCGGGGTGGCCGCAGTGCTTGAAGTCGCCGGCAGCGTCATCGTGGTGCCGTCCGGCAGCGAGAACATCGGCACATAGCGCGAGTTGGCTGTGCTGCAGTCCACCGTGGCATTGGTCACCGGGTCCACGCAATAGCCGGGCACGCCGAACAGGTTGCCGAAGCCGTTGAACTGCAGCAGGATCGACTTGCCGGCAAACGATCCATACTGCGTTGCGGTCGGAACCGTGTACGGCACGTTCTGCGGCGCATCGAGCTGGACCACGCTGCTGTCGCTCGCCTTGGTGAGCCACAGCGACTGGCTCCATTGGTTCGGTCCGGTCTGCCAGGTGTAGTAAACGGTCGGATTGGACGGCTCGCACACCATGCCGCTCGGACAATTCGTGGAGCCAAATGCCGTATCGAACAGCCGTCCTGTGTTGATGCCGCCCTGTGCGTACATCGATCCGGAAGGATACTGGGTGGCTTGTTCGAGCACCATCGAAGTGCCGCTTTCCATCAGCCCGCCGGCACCGAAAGTGTAGTTGACGGTGTTGGCGCTGAGCGCGCTGAACCATTGTTGCGCCGTATTGTTTCCGAACGGCGAGCCCGAGTTGCCGCCGCTGCTGAACAGGGAGAGGGCGGCGGCGGTGGGACACTGGCTCAGGCAATGAAGCGCCGTCGGCGCTCCACTCGATCCAGGGATCACCGTCGATTGCGTGAAGTAATAGACGGCATCGCTCGCCATATGGGCGGCTCCCGTCGCGGCGATATTGAGGTTTCCACCGAACGAATCGGACCACCCCATGATGGGCTGGGTGGCCAAGAACGACGTGTTGATCGTCGCCGTTACATTGCCCGCGAGCGCCGACGGTACGCAGCCGTTGGACCCGCACGACTGTATGCCGGTCACCGTGAAGGTCTGGTTGGTCGAGCTCCACTGGGCGATCCAGTTATTCCAGCCGGACACGGCCGTCGTGTTGCTGGTCTGGTTGGTCAAGTCCGCCCCGAACGAGAACGGAATGCCGTCGAGCGCGCCCAGCGTCGTGGCCGCCTGCGTCCACTTGGTCAGCTTTCCGCCCACCTTGGACAGGTTGTAAGCGGTCGTGTTGCCGGGGCGCTGATCGGTGACGGTCAGGGCGGGAATCGGGCTGGCATCGGCGATGCCGTTCAGATCCAGACCCTGGAAGTTGATTCCCCAGTAATTGGCGTATCCATAGTACGTGGTGCTGCCGGAGGTGGCCACGATCGGAAAGCCCGGATTGGCCTGATCCACGCGCGTACCATCGTTGGCGTTGTAGGTGCCGTACTGCCACACGGAAACGGCGGCGTTGATCTTGGAGCGGTCGAAACACTCGTCGTGGGTGCCGTCGCTGCGCCGGAAGTAGCTCGAGTCGTAGCCGAAATTGAAGGTTGCGCTGCCGGACCCGCCGCCGCCCCCGCCGGCGATACTCATCGTGCCCAAACCCGCCGTCGTGGAGCTCGCGGACATTGTCAGCGCCGTGTTGCTGGAATTGGACCCCGTCTCGAGGAAGCTGATCGTGCCGGGCTGCGAGTCGACGTAGCCGTTGAATCCGGTCTGACCGTTCTTCTGGCCGATGTAGTCCATCCGGAACACGCCGTAGGGCGGCGCCGTGGCCGGCGACTGCGTCGCGCTCAGGTAGGCATACACATTGGTCGTGCTTCCCTGCTCGGTCAGCGACATCCAGACCTTGCCCACCATCGGGTCAGCGTTGCTGGCGCGCGTGACGTTGACCACCGCGGTGGCGTAATTGGTCGCGCCGGTGGCCGAGCTGTTGCTGCCACCGCCGCCCTTGCTGTTGCACTTGTTCATGTCCACCAGCGCGATGTACGCGCCGGCATTGACCATGTCGCCCGGGTCCAGCGAACCGATCACGCAGAGCACGAGGTTCAGATTGCCGATGCCCTGCGAGGTGTCGTCCTGCACGTACACGTTCTGCGGGTCCGTCACATACGGAGCCGTCGACGGAATTTGCGCCTGGGCGGCAGCGCCGGCCAGGGCCACGGCGGCCAGCGCCGCGCTACGGATTGGAAGTCTCATGGCGGGCCTCAATTGGCGGTCACCACGGAAACGGACTTGGGCGTGGCAATGCCCTTGGCGGCTGCGGCGGTCGCGGTGCTCGACGACGTGGAAGATCCGCCGCCGCACGCGGTCAACTGCAGTGCCAGGGCCAGTGCGGCCAGCAGGGAAGGACAGACTCTCATGAAGGACTCCTCGGGATGCCGAGGGCGCATATTGGCCGCGCCCGCAACTTTGGTGGCGCGGAGAACCTGCAATTCGCGCGCCGAATTCCTGGTCTGCCCGCCCTCAAGGTTGCGGCTTTGCCGCCGATAGGCGCGGTCCGGCCGAAGCGGAACGCGAATCGGCCTAAGAGGGAACTTTCTCCGTTGAAATCAGCGTCTTCCCAAATAAGCGAAAATGCGGGTCATGTCGGTCCGCCATCCCGCGATCCGCATTCGCGGCGCGCGTCAAAACAACCTCAAGAACCTGGACCTGGATCTACCGACCGGCGAGCTGATCGTCGTCACCGGCGTGTCGGGATCCGGGAAGAGCTCGCTCGTCTTCGACACGCTGTACGCCGAAGGCCAGCGCCGCTACGTCGAGACGTTTTCGCCGTACGCGCGCCAGTTCCTGGACCGGATGGACCGCCCGGCCGTGGACCGGATCGACGGGGTGCCGCCGGCGATCGCGATCGACCAGACCAACCCGGTGCGCACCTCGCGCAGCACCGTCGGCACGATGACCGAAATCAACGACCATCTGAAACTGCTGTTCGCGCGGGCCGGCGTGCTGCACTGTCGCAACTGCGGCAAGCCGGTCGCGCGCGACTCGCCGCAACAGGTGGTCGACGAGCTGCTGCGGCGCTGCGCCGGCGCCGGCGAGGCGCGCCTGACGATCACCTTCCCGATCACCGTGCCCGCCAACTTCACGCCCGACGAGGTCCGCGCTCACCTGCAGGCGCAGGGCTATTCGCGCGTGCTGGGCCAGCAGGCGACCGCTTCGGGGCAGCGAATCGACGTGGTACAGGACCGGCTCAGGGCGCAGGGCGCCGATCGGCAGCGCCTGCTCGAATCGGTCGAAGCGGCGCTACAGCGGGGCGGCGGGCGCGTCGATGTGCAGGCATCCGAAGGCTCGGCCGCCGGCGGCGCGGGCGCGGTCTGGCATTTTTCGTCGGACCTGCATTGCGCCGATTGCGACATTCACTATTCGGATCCGACGCCGAGCGCGTTTTCGTTCAATTCGCCGCTGGGCGCCTGTCAGACCTGCCGTGGCTTCGGTCGCGTGATCGGGATCGACCTGGGGCTGGTGATACCGGATCCCGGCCGCACGCTGCGCGGCGGCGCCGTCAAGCCGTGGCAGACCGAAAGCTTCAAGGAGTGCCAGCGCGACCTGGAAAAATATGCGCCCGCATTCAGCGTCGCGCTGGATGTCCCCTGGAGGTCGCTCAGCGAGCGCGAGCAGCGCTGGGTCATCGACGGCGATCCGGCCTGGCGCGGGAAGTGGCGGACCCAGTGGTACGGCATCCGCCGCTATTTCGAGTGGCTCGAATCCAAGGCCTACAAGATGCACATCCGCGTGCTGCTGTCGCGCTACCGCAGCTACACGCCGTGCACGGCCTGCGGTGGCAGCCGGCTGCAGCCGGACGCGCTGTTGTGGCGGTTCAACGGGCAAACGATCCAGCAACTGGTGCTGCTGCCGCTTGACCGGCTGCGGGAGTTGTTCGACCAGGCGAGCGGCGGCGCCGCGCCGGATCAGGCGATCGAGCTGCTGCTGAAGGAGATTCGCGCGCGGCTGCGCTTCCTGTGCGAGGTCGGATTGGGGTACCTGACGTTGGACCGCCAAAGCCGCACGCTGTCGGGCGGCGAGGTGCAGCGGATCAATCTGACCACGGCGCTGGGCACTTCGCTGGTCAACACGCTGTTCGTTCTGGACGAGCCCTCGATCGGGCTGCACCCGCGCGACATGCACCGCGTGATCGGCGTGATGCAGCGCCTGCGCAGCGCGGGCAACTCGCTGGTGGTGGTCGAACACGAGCCGCAGGTGATGCTGGCCGCCGACCGCGTGCTCGACCTGGGGCCGGGTCCGGGTGAACGCGGCGGCCAGGTCGTGTTCGACGGCTCGCCGCAGGCCTTGTGCCGCTCCTCGACGCTGACCGGGCAGTACCTGTCGGGGCGGCGCCAGGTCGAGGTGCCGCGCGCTCGTCCGGTCGCCCCGGGCGCGGCGCGGATCGTGCTGCAGGGCGTGCGACAGCACAACCTGAAACGCATCGATGTGCAGTTTCCGCTGAACCGGCTGGTGGCCGTCACCGGCGTGTCCGGCTCGGGCAAGTCGACGCTGGTGCAGAACGTGCTGTATCCGGCGCTGCGCAAGGCCAAGGGCAAGTCGGCCGAAGCCCCCGGGCTGCACGAGCGCTGCCTGGGAGCGGAGTGGATCGCGGAGGTGGCACTGGTCGACCAGTCGCCGATCGGCAAGACCACCCGGTCCAACCCGGCCAGTTATGTCGGCGCGTTCGATGCGATCCGGCGCCTGTTCGCGCGCGCCCCGCTGGCGCTGGAGCGCAGCTATACGGCCGGCACTTTCAGCTTCAACACCGGCACCGGCCGCTGTCCGACCTGTGGCGGCAACGGCTACGAGCACGTCGAGATGCAGTTCCTGTCCGATGTGTACTTGCGCTGTCCGGATTGCGACGGCCGGCGCTTTCGCCCGGAGGTGCTCGAGGTGACTCTGACGCGCCAGGGAAAGCCGCTGTCGATCGCCGACACGCTCGAGCTGACGGTGGCGGAGGCGCTGGAGCGGTTCGCGCAGGACGCGGACGTGGTGCGCGGGCTGGCGCCGCTGGCGGAGGTCGGACTCGAATACCTGCGGCTGGGCCAGCCGGTTCCGACGCTGTCGGGCGGCGAGGCGCAGCGGCTGAAGATCGCCGGCTTTCTGGGCCAGGCGGGCCCGCTGCTGGGCGACGGCGCGCAACTGGCCCGCAAAGGCACGCTGATGCTGTTCGACGAGCCCACCACCGGGCTGCACTTCGACGACATCTCCAGGTTGATGCGCGCGCTGCGCCGCCTGGTCGACTGCGGCCATTCGCTGATCCTGATCGAGCACAACCTGGACGTGATACGGGCCGCGGACTGGATCATCGACCTGGGCCCCGAGGGTGGCGAAGCGGGCGGCACGGTGGTGGCCGAGGGCGATCCACGCGCGATCGCCGCGCATCCGAGCTCTCACACCGGAAAAGCGCTGCGCGAGTACGAGGCAACCCTTGCCTCCGGTTCGTCCGCCCTCACCCCCATCCCCTCTTCCGGCCTTCGGCCGGAAGAGGCTGGAGGAAGGGAACGAGGGGGCTCGGCAGCCCCCTCGTGCTCCCCCAGCCAAGGTGAACGGCTGATTGCAACCACTGGGAGCAGTTCCTCCCCTCTCCCGCTTGCGGGAGAGGGGCCGCGGGTGAGGGCGCTCGCCGCCGAAGAGCCAATCGCAAGAACCAACGGCATGATCGAGATCCGCAACGCGCGCGAGCACAACCTGAAGGGGATCGACGTGGCGATTCCGCGCGATGCCTTCACGGTAATCACCGGAGTGTCCGGCAGCGGCAAATCGACGCTCGCTTTCGACATCCTGTTCAACGAGGGCCAGCGCCGCTACCTGGAATCGCTGAACGCCTACGCCCGCTCGATCGTGCAGCCGGCCGGGCGGCCGGACGTGGATGCAATCTACGGAATCGCCCCGACGGTGGCGATCGAGCAGCGCGTCAGCCGCGGCGGGCGCAAGAGCACGGTGGCCACGCAGACCGAAGTGCACCATTTCCTGCGGCTGCTGTTCGTGAAGCTCGGCGTACAGCACTGTCCGGACTGCGGCATCCCGGTGACTCCGATGTCGTTCGATGCGATCGTGGCGCAGATCGGGCAGAGCCTGCGCGGGCAGCACATCGGCGTGCTGGCACCGCTCGTGGTCCATCGCAAGGGCTACTACACCGAGCTTGCCAAATGGGCGGCCGCGCGCGGCCATACGCATCTGCGCGTGGACGGCCGTTTCGTGCCAACCTCGCCATGGCAGCGCCTGGAACGGTTCCGCGAACACACGATCGAGCTGCCGCTGGGCGACCTGCAGGTCGGGCCGCACACCGAGCAGCAGCTGCGGGCTCTGGTGGAGCGCGCGCTGGAGCTGGGCCACGGCGCGGTTCAGATCCTGTGGCCGCTGCAACAGCTCAGGGCGAGCCTCGAGGGCGGCGACAGTACCGCGCTCGAGCATCGCCTGTTCTCGATCCGGCGCACCTGTCCGTCGTGCGGGCAGGCCTTCCCCGAGCCCGATCCGCGCCTTTTTTCGTACAACTCGAAGCATGGCTGGTGCCCCGACTGCTTCGGTACCGGCCTGCGGCTGGCGGGCTTCGGCGCCGAGGACAGCGGCGAGGAAATCGGCTGGAACGCATGGTACGAGGGCGAGGAGTCGCCCTGTCCCGGTTGCGCGGGACAGCGCCTGCACCGCGTCGCGCTGGCCGTGCGTTTCGACGGGCGCAGCATCGCGCAGGTGGGGGCGTTGACGGTCGCCGAGGCGCGCGCCTGGCTGCAAGGGCTGCAGCTTGCCGGACGCGAACTTGCGATCGCGCGCGACATCGTGACCGAGATCCGAGGACGGCTGGATTTCCTGCTCGAGGTCGGACTGGGCTACCTGGCGCTCGACCGCGGCGCGCCGACGTTGTCCGGCGGGGAGTCGCAGCGCATCCGACTGGCGGCTCAGCTCGGATCCAACCTGCAGGGCGTGTGCTATGTGCTGGACGAGCCCACGATCGGTCTGCACGCGCGCGACAACCGGATCCTGCTGTCGGCGCTGGCCAAGCTGCGCGAGCGCGGCAATTCGCTGGTCGTGGTCGAACATGACGAAGAAACGATCCGCGCGGCCGATCACCTGATCGACATGGGCCCGGGCGCCGGCACCCAGGGCGGCTGCGTGGTGGCCCAGGGCAGCCTCGACGAAGTGATCGCAAACCCGCGATCCGTAACAGGGCGCTTCCTGCGCGAGCCCCCGCAGCGCAGCGCGCGCCCGCGCCGCGACCCTCCGGTCGGCGGTCCCCGGCTGACGATTCGCGCGGCAAGTCTGCACAACCTGCGCCACATCGACGTCGACATTCCGCTCGCCCAGCTCACCGTCGTCACCGGGGTGTCGGGCAGCGGCAAGTCGACCCTGGCGCGCGACGTGCTGTTAAGTAATCTGCGCCCGGCGCTGGCGCAGCGGCCCTGGCGCGCACCCACCCTCACTCCCGGCCCCTCTCCCGCGAGCGGGAGACGGGAGAAAAAGCCGGCAGACAGGCCGGTGGTGAGGGTTGCCGAGCCCGTGTGGAGCGGATGCGCGAGCATCGACGGCTGGGCGCAACTGGCCCGCGTGCTCGAGGTCGACCAGACGCCGATCGGAAAGACGCCACGCTCCTGCCCGGCCACCTACGTGGGCTTCTGGGACGCGATCCGCAAGCGCTTCGCCGACACCAGTGAGGCGCGTATCCGGGGCTATGACCCCGGGCGTTTTTCGTTCAATACCGCGGGCGGCCGATGCCCCGCCTGCGAAGGACAGGGCCTGCGCACGATCGAAATGAGTTTCCTGCCCGACGTGAAGGTGGTATGCGATGTGTGCGGCGGGCGGCGCTTCGACCGGGCCACGCTGGAGGTGCGTCTGCGCAATCGTTCCATCGGCGACGTGCTGGCGATGCAGGTGGACGAGGCGGTCGAATTTTTCTCATCCACGCCGGCCATCGCGCACCCGCTCGGACTGCTGCGCGACGTGGGCCTCGGCTACCTGACGCTCGGTCAGCCGTCACCGACGCTTTCCGGAGGCGAGGCGCAACGAATTAAGCTGGTCACCGAGCTGGCGCGCGCGCGTGCCGTCGACGGCGGCAGCGGTGCCACGTTGTACGTGCTCGACGAGCCCACGGTCGGACTGTCGATGGCGGATATAGAAAAACTGCTCGCGGTGATCCACCGGCTGGTCGACGCCGGTCACACCGTCGTCATCATCGAGCACAACCTCGATGTGATCGCGGACGCCGACTGGATCGTTGACCTGGGCCCCGAAGCTGGCACGGCCGGCGGACGACTGGTTGCGCAAGACATCCCGGCGCAGATTGCCCGTTGCGATTCACCGACCGGTGGCGCACTGCGGTTGCGGCTCGATCGCAACGGCGGATGAACGTTTCGCTTAACGCGTCAGGCTTCCCCGGCCTTAAGCGTGTTTTGAGTGGAGGGCATCATCCGTTTGCGTGCCTATGGGAGTGACTGCGTTGAGCCGATATCTATATTTAACATGGCACATCGACTCCGCAGTCTTCCCCGAGGAAACCCTTGATCACTTCTCCGATGGGCCGCCTGACCACTGTTGTGTTGGCCGGCGTTCAGGTGGCTCTGCTGGGCGCGTGCGCCACGGTCACCGGGGACGCGACCCAGGTCGTGCACATCGAAACGCTTGACGAGCGCGGCCGGCCCATCGAGGGTATGCGCTGCCACGTGAGCAACGACTCGGCCGAGTATTTCGGCGATTCGCCGATGTTCGGCCTCGAGGTGCACCGCTCGTTCTCCAGCCTGAAGATCGCCTGCCACCTCGGTGACCGGATTGCCGAAGGCACGGCCATTTCGCGCAGCGGTCTGCGCGGCGGTGCGACGAGCGTCGTCGATCTGCTGATACCCGGCGGATCGGGCTTGGTGGCGATCGACCATCTGACCGGGTATCGCTACACCTACCCGAGCTGGGTGGTGTTGCAGATCGGACGGAAACTGGAGTTCGACGCCAGCGACGACGCCGGCGGCAAGCCGGTTGTCGGGGTGCGTACGGACGTTGCTCAAAAGGCGGTGGCTGTTACGCCGGCGCCCAAGCCAGCCCTCGTTCGTACGGATTAGCCACTCGTCCAGGGCAAGCATCTCCAGTCGCGGACCGCCATCTCCGATGAATAGGAGATGGCCGGTGCGGCCGGGGAAAATCGATGAATCGAAGCTTGCGCTGCGGCGCGATCATGGCCCTGGCATGCTGGCTCGCGGGCTGCTCAACTCTTCAGGGCGACTTTCACCAGAAACTGCAGATCGACGCACTGGACGCGCAAGATCGCCCGGTCGAAGGTCTGCCGTGCCGCGTCAGCAGTGGTGACTCGGCCAGCAACATCGTGACGCCGGCGCGCGACGTGCGGGTGCGCCGCTCGATGAAACCTCTGGTCGTCGAGTGCCGGCGTGACAAGCAGATCGCCACCGCCACGGTCAAGTCGCAGCGCGAAGGGCTGGAACAAGCGCTGCTGCCGTTCGGGGTCGGATCGGCCGGCGTGTTCATCGACCATTTGAGCGGGTCGCTGTACGGCTACCCGACCGTTCTGCATCTGCGCCTGGGGCAGCACCTGGTGCTGGAACACGGCGGCGCGAAGGTAGCCAGCTCCGAGCCGATTGCACCGCCCAAGGACGCCAAAGCGGCTGCGGCGCAGCGGGTCGAGCTGGCCGCGATTCAGCCGGCGCCGATCGCCTCACAGAAACCCCTTGCGCCGGTCGCCGCGAAAACCGAGCGTGCCGTGGCCAAACGGGTCAAGACCACCAGCGCCGCGCCGGTCACGCCAAAGCCTCTCGCGCCCGCAACGGCCGCGGTTGCGCCCGTGCGCAACGCGCCGGCGAACTGGTAGAAAGGCCCTCACCACCCTCACCCCCCTGCTTCGCCGGGCCTAGCCCGGCTTCGCAGGGCGAGGGTCGCGCGAAGCGCGGCACAATGCGAGGGCGCGCTGCGGTGCGCAAGGAGACCTCGATGGAACCAAAGTACGACGACGCCGAATGGGCGCGGCGCTTGAGTCCGGAGCAATACCGCGTGTTGCGCAAGGAAGGTACCGAGCCGGCCTTCACCAGCGCGCTGAACGACGAGAAGCGGCACGGAACCTTCTGTTGCGCCGGGTGCGGGCAGCCGCTGTTCGACAGCAACACCAAGTTTGACAGCGGAACGGGCTGGCCGAGTTTTTTTCAGTCGTTGCCGGGTGCGGTCGAGTTCAAGCGCGACTTCCACCTGATCCTGCCGCGCACCGAATACCATTGCTCGCGCTGCGGCGGCCACCAGGGGCACGTGTTCGATGACGGCCCCAAGCCGACCGGCAAGCGCTTCTGCAACAACGGGGTGGCGCTGACGTTCGAGCCGGCGAAGAATTGAACGTCTGAATGCCCGACAGTCCGAACGCTCCGCGTGCCGGTCAGGCAGGCACCTTGCACCAGCGGGTCAGGCGCGGATCGCGCTGGCGCCAGGCGGCGCGAAAGCGGCGGTGGGCGGCCGTATTCCTTGCGTCGACTTCGCGCGCAGCGTCGAGCCAGGGTCTTGGCTGCGCCATCAGCTCGACGCTGAACTCGATCATCGCGTCGGGGCTGGCGCCGCCCATCCGGCCGGCACCGCGCAACTGCGCGTAGGCGGCCAGCTCGGCCATCGTGTTCCAGGTATCGCCCAGTCGCTTGGGCTGCCGGCCCAGGTGCTCCAGCGCGATGCGATCTTCGACCGGCTGCAGCTCGCGCACCACGAACGCGCGCCCGCCGATCGGCATCGCGGTCAGAAACGCCGGGCAGGCCGCCTGGCACATGTCCTGCACCGTGACGACGCGCTGGGCCTCGTCGGCCCAGGCGATCTGCTGAAAGCGCGGCAGCGCGGCGGACGCCGACGACGGAGCCGCCAGCTTGAAGTCGATCAGCGCGTTGCGATCCGGGTCGCCGCGACCACGCACCAGCGCCACGTAGCGTGGAAGGCCGAGGCTGCCCATCCCGGCGACGCGCCGCGCAAAATCGCGCGGCAGGAAATACTCCGGGGTTTCGTACAGGTGCCCGAGGGATTTGAGTGCGTCGACCAGCTGATTGCGCATTTCGTCTTCCGCCGGCAGCGGCAGCGCGCGCTGATTGTCGATCCGGATGGTGCGCCGGCCGCGCCGCACGTCGGTGCGGCGCGCCAGCAGATCACGCCGGCGCCGCGAGATGACCTGCTCGAGCAGAGTGCGGATCGGACCGCGCGCGGTTTCGGGCTCCAGCCACAATGGCTTGCCGCGCGCCAACGCCTCGGCGTAGTGGATCAGCGCGTCGGCGGCCAGGGCCAGGGCCTCCTCACGCGTCAGCCCGAGCCCAGGGGCCGCCGTCAGCATGCTGCCCAGCAGCCGCAGCAGGTCGACCGACAGTGGCAGGCGCGCCGCCTCGTCGAAATCGTTCAGGTCGAAGTAGACGAGCCGATTCAGGCCGCGAAAACATCCGAAGTTGTTCAGGTGCAGATCGCCGCAAACCCACGCGGTAGGCGCCGGCGGCAGCGCGGCCAGGTCCAGTGACGCGTACGCCAGGCCGGCGGTCGCGCGCAGGAAAGCGAAGCGGTCGGCCGCCATCGCCTCGAATTTTCGCGCCAGCAGCAGCGGGTCCCGCCCGCGGTTGACCGCGACGATCGCTTCGACTGGATCCAGCGCGGCGGCGTCGGACTTCATCGAGCAAATGGCTTAAGAGTCAGCGTGAGCGCTGGATGGGCGGGTTGACCGATCGGACGATATCGCACTTTGCTCCAGGCTTCGAGCAAATCTCCGTACTGGGAGGAGAACGGATTGCCGGACTGTCCGGGGCCGAACATCCACACGCCGGGAGCGTCGTTCGACGACATGTCATAGATGATTCGCAAGCTCGCTGCCGCGCGAGTTTCGAATGGCCGTTCGCCCTTCAGCCGCAGGACACCGACGTTGATCGTGTCGCCGTCGCCGGGGTGGGCGACCCGCTGTTCGAACCAGCGCCGCAGCAGCGGAACGGACGAGAACGGTCGATGCTCGAACACGGCGGCGTGGCGCCAGCCCCAGCGCAGCCGGTCCAGGTCGCCCGCCTCGTGCGCCAGCTCGCCGGCGGCCTGATCCAGCGCGGCCGCCGCCAATGCCAGGCAGTCGATGTGCCGGTCGGGAGCGCCGGCGTCGTCACACCAGTTGCGCGCATGAGCCCGACCGGTCAAAACGCCCAGAAGCGCTGCGGTCAGCGGCACCGGTTCGACCAGATCGGCTGCCAGCGGACCCAGGTCGTCGTCAAAGATCAACTCCTTCAGCCGGCGCACCCAGGCCTGGTAGATCAACGGCTCGGGCGCGTCCGCGCGCATGGCCCCGTCCCAAGCGCGCAGGCGCTGCAATGCGGCTCGACCGACGGCCGTAGCCGGTTCGGTCGCGCTCAGCGCCCGCATCATCTCGCGGGCAGCCAGCGAGGTGACATCGGCCTGGATCCGCTCGAACGAAGCCACGTCGTGGCGCGGCACCGCCTGCACCAACTGCTCGATGCGCCGCGCCCGGTACGGTGCCTTCCACTCCATCGTCAGGAAAGGGCGGTAACCGGGCGGCGTGATCTTCTGATTCGCGGTGACGATGACCCCTTGCGGCGGATCCAGGCTGCGTGGCAGCTCATCCGGAGCGATCCAGCCTTGCCAGTCGTAGCGCTCATCCCAGCCCGGCGATGGCACCAGGCCGTACAGATCGTTGTCGGGGCGGCGCAGCGGCACCCGTCCGACGACGCGAAAGCCGATGTGGCCATCGTCGCCGGCGAACACGACGTTCTGCACGATCAGCGTCACCCCGCGCAGCGCGCCATCGAGCTGGCGCGTATCGGCGGCGTAATTCATGGCCCGAAACGCGCGCAGCGTCGTATCCCCGGCTTCCAGCGAAGCCCAGCGCAGCGCGAGCACGTACCCGCGCGGGGACCCATCGGTGGGCAGCGCCGCGTCCGCCGCGGCCAGCGCGCCCGAGATCACCGGTCCATGGCGGGTGCTGCGCACCGTCAGTGAAACCGGATCGCCGCCGCGCACCTGGATCGTTTCCGCGCGCGTTTCGAAAGGCGCGCTGCCCTGCGGCGTCTGATACCGGTCCGGGTGGTCCGGATCGACCCGCTCCAGGTACAGGTCCTGCGTGTCGGCATAGGTCGTCGTGAATCCCCATGCGACGTGCGCGTTGCGTCCCAGCACGACGAACGGCACCCCGGGCAGCGTGGCGCCAAATACGTCCAGGCCCGGCGCCTTCAGACGGGCGAAGTACCAGACCGATGGAGACGACAACCCCAGGTGTGGATCGTTCGCGAGCAGGGGCCGCCCGCTGATGGTGCGCGATCCGGCGACCACCCAGTTGTTGGAGCCCTCGCCCTGGGAGGCGGCAAAACCGAGTTCGGGCAGACGCTGCACCAGCTGCTGCGTCTGGTCCGACAAAGTGTGACCCGGCAGCCCCAATTGACGATACAAGGCGACGTAGTCGGCGGTGCGCGGCGCGGACTCGTCCCACAACGGCAGGAAGTCGTCGATCTCGGCCATCGAGAAGCGCGCTGAAAGGCGCAGGCGCTGCAGTTCGTTGCGCATCGCCTCGGCCGATAGATCCCACGCCATCATCAGCGTCCACGCCACCACGTCGGCAGGTACCCAGTGTTCGGGATAAGGTGCGCGCAACAACAGGAACTCGGCCGGCGGAAGATCGTGGTGTCCGTCCAGGTACGCGTTGATGCCGGCGCAGTAGGCTTCGATCAGGGCCCTGGTTTCCGGATCGAACCCATGCGCGATCGCCTGCGCCTGCCGGTAGATGCCGACGGTGCGCAGGAAGCGGTCGGTGTCGACCCCGGCCGGCCCGACGATCTCGGCGATCCGGCCCTGGCCGATGCGCCGGTTGAACTCGATCTGCCACAGCCGGTCCTGGGCGTGCGCGAAGCCGAGCGCGAACAAAGCATCCGCTTCGGTTTGCGCGGTGATGGTCGGGACTCCGGCGTCGTCGCGCGCGATCTGCACCGGGCGCGCCAGCGAGAGCACGCGCAGCGTACCCTCGTGTTCCGGCAGGCTCGCCTGCCGGTACCAGAGCCACACGCCAATCGCCGCCACCAGCACGACCGACAGGACCGCCAACGTCCAGCGTACGACGCGCATGCTTCGTCCGGTTTCGGGACCCGCCCGAGCGATCGGCGCGATTATTGCAGCCCGATCCGTGCCAGCACAGCGTTTGTTACGCCGGGTCGCGGATGCAGTATGCTGCGCAGCGGTCGGTGCCGCCTCCGAGGGGGTCCGCCGTGGCTTGCCCTGTATCGCCGATGACAATGCCGTCTGCCGAAACCGAAGCGGCCCGCTGGAGCGTCGAGCGGGTGGTCGCGCTGTTCGAACAACCGTTCAACGACCTGCTGTACCAGGCGCAATCGGTGCACCGGCGCCATTTCGACCCCAACGCGGTGCAGATCAGCACGCTGCTGTCGATCAAGACGGGCGGCTGCCCCGAAAACTGCGGCTACTGCTCACAGTCGGCGCACCACCAGAGCGGGGTCGCGCGCGAGGCGCTGATGGCGCGCGAGCGCGTGTTGCAGGCCGCCGGCAAGGCCAAGCAGGCCGGCGCAACGCGCTTCTGCATGGGGGCGGCCTGGCGCGGTCCCAACGCCAAGGAGCTCGCCGACGTGATCGAGCTGGTCAAGGGCGTTCGCGAGCTCGGTCTGGAAACGTGCGTGACGCTCGGCATGCTGCGTCCGGGCCAGGCCGAGCAGTTGAAGGAAGCGGGCCTGGATTACTACAACCACAACCTGGACACGGCGCGCGAATTCTACGGATCGATCGTCACCACGCACACTTACCAGGACCGCCTCGATACGCTGGAGCGCGTGCGCAGCGCCGGCATCAAGGTGTGCTGCGGGGGCATCGTCGGCATGGGGGAAAGCCGGCCGCAGCGCGCTGCCCTGATCGCCGAGCTGGCCGCGCTGGATCCGGCACCCGAGTCGGTCCCGATCAACCTGCTGGTGCCGATTTCCGGCACACCGCTGGCGCAGGCGGAGCGGCTGGATCCGCTCGAATTCGTTCGCACCATCGCAGTCGCGCGCATCGCCCTGCCGACCAGCGTGGTTCGTCTGTCGGCCGGGCGCGCAGCGATGCCCGACTCGGTGCAGGCTTTGTGTTTCCTGGCCGGCGCCAACTCCATCTTCTACGGCGACCGGCTGCTCACCACCGGAAATCCCAGCACCGATTCGGATCGCGCACTGTTTGGCCGGCTCGGACTGCATTCGACCGAACCGCGCAGCGCCACCGGCTGAGGGCGCGCCCCGGCCTCAGTTGAGCGCGCTCTGGCAGGCCTGCAGCGTGTGTTCTCCGACATTCTCGATCAGGATGGTGTAATTCTCGTAAAGGCGGAATTGCTCGATCAGCTCGGATCGCTGCTCCAGAGTCAGGGCGGAGGCATTGTCGCCGAAGCGGTGCAAGTTGTGCCAGGTAGCCAGCCCGACGTGCTCCTGTTCCAGGAATAGGTGCACGGCGCCATAGGCATCCGCGAAACGCCTCACCTTCTCATACGGCAGGTCAATGAGTGCCTGCGTCGCGATCGCGGTATCCCAGCTGGCGCTTGAGACCAGGTCAAAATGAACTCCGGGATACTTGATCGGCGATGCAGCCGGCGCACGGGCGGGCAGCGCCGAGAGACTGGTGATCTCGGCCTGGGTACGGGATCGCAGCTTGTCCATCTCTTTCAGCACCTCCTTGACATGCACCACGTCGTCCGCAAGTTCACGCTGGAACCCTGCGACCGCCTCGGCGGCGATCCTGGCCCGATGCCGGGACTCCACGATCTGCTCCAGGCCGAGTGCAATCAGGATGCCGATCGTGACAATGCAGATGTGCAGCAGGAATTCCTTCAGCGAGCGGATGTGTCCCGCCGGAGCATGAAGATCCATGTGTCGGCTTCCTTATCGAATGTCCCCAGGTAACCGCAGCTCCAACGCGGCCGGATCGGGCGTGGGCTGGAACGGCACCACCCCCAGCAGCGGAGCACCGATGCGCTGGCGCAGCGCCTGCAAGTTGTCTTCGAAGCGCTGCATGCCGGGATCGATCGAATTGGCGATCCACCCGGCCAGCCGCAGCGAGCGCGCGACGATGGCCTGCTGCGTCAGCAGCGCATGATTCAGGCACCCCAGCCGCATCCCGACCACCAGAACAACGGGAAGGGCCAGTGCAACGGCCAGATCGCCCGCGTCCTCACGATCGTTCAGCGGCACCAGGAACCCGCCTACGCCTTCGACCACGATCGCATCGGCGCTGGCGCGGAGTGCCTCGAACGCCCGCCTGATCGGCGCAATTTCGATCCGCACGCCGACGGCCGCAGCAGCGAGGTGCGGTGCGACCGGCGGATCGAACAGATACGGATTGACCTGCTCGAGCGGTGCTGGCCAGGAGCTGGCCCGGCGCAGCTCGGCCACGTCGGGATTGACCGGCCCCTCGGGCGAGGCTTCGACGCCGGCCGCCACCGGCTTCATCCCGAGCGCCCGCAAGCCGCGCGCGCGCAGCCGGTGCAGCAGAGCGCAGCTCGCCAGCGTCTTGCCCACGCCGGTGTCGGTTCCGGTCACGAACAGGCACGGCCCGGTCCCCGCGGCGCTCATCAGACAATCCGGTCGAGCAGCTCGAGCGTGCGATCGGTCAGCAGCGCGGACTGCTCCTCGTCGATCACGTACGGCGGCATGAAGTAGACGGTATTTCCGATCGGCCGCAGCAGCAGCTCGCGCTCGAGCGCGGCGGCCGAGAAACGCCGCGCGAACAGCGGCGGCGCCGGGTCGACCTCGAAGGCCCAGATCATCCCGGTGCGACGGAAGTTCTGAACGCGCGGATGCGCCCGCAACGGGCGCGCCAGCTCGTCGATGCGGGCGGCGCGCCGTTTGTTGGACTCGATCACCGCGTCCTGCTCGAAGATCGACAGGGTGGCCAGCGCGGCGGCGCAGGCCAGCGGATTGCCGCTGTAGGAATGGGAGTGCAGAAAACCGCGCGTGACTTGCTCGTCGTAGAACGCTTCGTAGATCGCGTCGGTCGAAAGCACCAGGGACAGCGGCAGGTAGCCTCCACTGATTCCCTTGGACAGGCACAGCAGATCCGGCAGGATGCCGGCCTGCTCGCAGGCCAGGAAGGTCCCGGTGCGGCCGCAGCCGACCGCGATCTCGTCGGCGATCAGGTGCACCTTGTACTTGTCGCACAGCGCGCGCGCCAGCTGCAGATACTCCGGCTCGTACATCCCCATCCCGTTGGCGCACTGAACGAGCGGCTCCACGATCAGGGCCGCGATTTCGCCGTGCCGCTGCTGCAGCACCCGCTCAAGGGCGCTCGCGCAGCGCTGGGCATAGTCGAGGGGGGATTCGCCCGGTTCGGCGTGGCGCCAGTCCGGACTCATCACCGTAATCCCGGGCCTGAGCAGCGGTGCATAGGCATCGCGAAACAGCGCGACGTCGCTCACCGACAGGGCCCCGACGGTCTCGCCGTGGTAGGCCCCGGTGAGGCACGCGAAGCGCGACTTGTCCGGCAGGCCGCGGTTGCGCCAGAAATGGTGGCTCATTTTGAGCGCGATCTCGACCGCCGACGAGCCGTCGGACGCGAAAAAGCAGTGTCCCAGGTGACCGCCGGTCAGAGCCGCCAGGCGCTCCGACAGAGCGACGGCCGGCTCGTGCGTCATGCCGGCCATGATCACGTGCTCCAGCCGCTCCAGCTGGGCGGTGATCGCCGCGTTGATGCGCGGATTGGCGTGACCGAACAGGTTGACCCACCAGGAGCTGATCGCGTCCAGGAAGCGGCGGCCGCCGAAGTCGTACAGCCATGCGCCATGGCCATGCGATATCGCCACCATCGGCAGCCATTCGTGCAGTTTCATCTGGGTGCACGGATGCCAGACCGAGCGCAACGTGCGGGCAATCAGGTTGCTGTTGGAGGTCATGGGCAGCACACGTGATGGCGCAACGAACTACCGAGAATACCAAGCGCGCCGTCTCAGGTACGCTTCAGGGCGAATCGATGAAGCCCTGCCTGCCCTTCCCGGATCTTCCTCCGGCTCATTATCGCAATCTCAGTTGCGCCCGGGTCCCTGGCACCCCGCTGGGATTTCTCGCCCGCTTCGTGTGGATGCGGTTCCGCTGGCAAACCGCCGCTGCCGTTCTTTGCACGTTGGGCGGCATCGGCCTGATGTCGTTGGAACCCATCTTTCTGGGGCGCCTGGTCGAAGCGCTGCGCCTGAACCGGTTTCACGAGGTGTGGTCACCGACGGTCTGGACGCCTTTCTGGCTGGTCGCCGGAGCATGGATCGCGTCGGCCCTGTTCAACCGGCTGGGCGACATCGTCGATTTGCATACCAGCCCGCCGCTGCGCGAGGAAATGCAGGTCTACCTGTTTTCCTGGCTGATCGACCACTCTCCGGATTACTTCCACAGCAATTTCGCCGGGCGGCTGGCCGCCAAGATCAAGCAGGCCGGCAACAGTTCCATCACGATTTTGAGCCTGACCACGAACGACCTCGTGCGGGTGATCGCCTCCGTGGTCATCAGCGTCTTGATCATCGGATTCGATCACCCAGGTCTGGCGATCATGGTGATGATCTGGACGCCGGTTTACATCGGTTTCTCGCTCCTGCTGGCCAGGCGCCGCAGGGCCTTGTCGAAGGAATTCCAGGATCAGGTCTCGGCGTCGACAGGTGTTCTGGTCGATCTGGTCACCAACGCCGATCTGGTCAAATCGTTCGCCAACAGCAGCAAGGAGAGCCGGCACGTCGCGCAGGCGGTGCAAAAGGAGCGCGTCGCATCCCAGCGTCTCAGATGGTTCGCAACGGCGATGAATCTGGCGCTCTATTCCGGGATGCAGTTGTTTCAGATCGCACTGGTCGGCGCTACTCTTTACCTGACGGTGCGCGGCCACATGGTCGTGGGCGACACCGTCAAGATGGTGTCCTTGTCAGTCCTGCTGATGAACAATATCTGGGGTGCCGCCTCGCGCCTGCTCGATCTGCTTGAAAACGTCGGCCAGTTCAGCTCGGCGCTGGATAGCGTCCTGGTGCCCCACGCGATTACGGATGCACCCAAGGCCGGACCGTTGGCCGCCTCCCGGGGCGCGATCGAAATCGACGGACTCCATTTTGCGCATACGGATGGCAAGGTCGTGTTCGACGCTCTGTCGCTTTCGATACCTCCAGGCCAGAAGGTGGCGCTGGTGGGTCCCAGCGGATCCGGCAAGAGCACTCTGATCAAGCTGCTGCGCCGCCATTACCAGCCGCAGTCCGGCCGGGTGTTGATCGATGGGCAGGACATTTCGCTGGTCACTCAGGTCTCCGTCAATCAAGCCATCGCAGAGATTCCCCAACAGCCTGGCCTGTTCCATCGCACGATCCGCGAAAACATTCGTTACGCGAAGGATGATGCGAGCGATGTTGAAATCGCCCAGTCCGCCAGAGACGCTCATGCCGAAGAATTCATCAACGGGCGCACCAAAGGCTATGACGCATTGGTCGGGGAACAGGGCATTCAACTATCGGGGGGCGAGCGCCAGCGCGTCGCCATCGCGCGGGCCCTGTTAAAGGATGCCCCGATTCTGGTTCTGGACGAAGCCACAGCGTCGCTGGATTCGGAGACGGAGCATTACATCCACGACGCGCTGTGGCGGCTGTTCGAAGGCCGTACGGTGATCGCCATCGCCCACCGCCTGTCCACGATCAGCGGCATGGACCGCATACTGTTCCTGGAAAAAGGACAGATTCTGGAAGATGGCACTCATGCCGAATTGCTGGAAAGGAACGGCCGCTACGCCCAGCTTTGGCGCCGTCAGGTGGACGGTTTTGTGGTGGAGGAATAGCAACGCCAGCGTGTTCGGGTGGGGCGGATGATGGGTCAGAAAAGCAAAACGCCCCGCCGGTGCTCGGCGGGGCGTTCGGAAGAGTTAGCCTGACGATGTCCTACTTTCACAGGAAATACATCCCACTATCATCGGCGCTGAGGCGTTTCACGGTCCTGTTCGGGATGGGAAGGGGTGGTTCCACCTCGCTATGGTCGTCAGGCTGAAGACGGACGACCTTTCGGGCGCAGCGCCCTTCGGGCGCCGCGACCAAAAGATCCAACTCGGAAGTCGCAGACCCTCCTTCGCGCTTGCGCGCTTCGGAGGGCCGGTTGTGATCGCGTCGAGCCTCAGCCTCGAGAACGAGGCGGCACGGTTATAGGATCAAGCCGCACGGGCAATTAGTACTGGTTAGCTCAAGGCCTCACGGCCCTTCCACATCCAGCCTATCAACGTCCTGGTCTTGGACGACCCTTCAGGGAGGTCAAGCCTCCGGGAAGACTAATCTTCAGGCGAGTTTCCCGCTTAGATGCTTTCAGCGGTTATCTCTTCCGCACATAGCTACCCGGCGATGCCACTGGCGTGACAACCGGTACACCAGAGGTGCGTCCACTCCGGTCCTCTCGTACTAGGAGCAGCCCCCGTCAATCTTCCAGCGCCCACGGCAGATAGGGACCAAACTGTCTCACGACGTTTTAAACCCAGCTCACGTACCTCTTTAAATGGCGAACAGCCATACCCTTGGGACCGGCTACAGCCCCAGGATGAGATGAGCCGA
>Ga0210401_10000055_pt1 | contig 126905 bp, 107 predicted proteins | sample IncBWH32MmetaG_FD_150866 | JGI IMG/M metagenome (GOLD analysis project Ga0210401, IMG submission 150866) | Forest soil microbial communities from Barre Woods Harvard Forest LTER site, Petersham, Massachusetts, United States - Inc-BW-H-32-M | ecosystem: Environmental > Terrestrial > Soil >...
AACCCCTGGGCGGTCGCGCTCACCGTCACGCTCGCTACGTTCATGGAGGTGCTGGATAGCTCGATCGCGAACGTTGCGCTGCGCCACATCGCCGGCGGTTTCTCGGCGGGGCAGGACGAATCCACATGGGTTCTGACCAGCTACCTGGTGTCGAACGCCGTCGTTCTTCCCATCAGCGCGTGGCTGGCGACGCGCTTCGGCCGCAAGCGCTTTTACATGACCTGCGTTGCTGTATTCACGGCGAGCAGTTTCCTATGCGGTCTGGCGCCGAGCCTGGGAATGTTGATCTTCTTCCGCGTCCTGCAGGGCGCGGGTGGCGGCGGACTTGCGCCCAGCGAGCAGGCGATTCTTGCCGACACGTTTGCTCCGTCCAAACGTGGGATTGCCTTCGCGGTTTACGGGATGGCCGTGGTTGTAGCTCCTGCCATTGGCCCGACGCTGGGCGGATGGATCACTGATAACTACACCTGGCGATGGATCTTTTACATCAACATTCCCGTCGGCTTACTGTCTCTTTTTCTGACGCAGCGCATGGTGGAAGATCCGCCTTATCTCGCGGTCGAGCGCAAGCGCTCGTTCGGCGCGCGGGTCGACTACATGGGACTCGGGCTGGTGGCGCTGGGCATGTCGTGCCTGCAGATCGTGCTCGACAAAGGCGAGGAGTTGGATTGGTTCGGCTCGCCGTGGATCACCTTTTTCTGCGGACTGGCGGTTGTTGCGCTGATCACGTGGGTCATCTGGGAGTGGCGGCATCCCGATCCGATTGTCGACGTGCGCCTGTTCAAGCATCGCAACTTCGCCACGGCGATGTTCTTCACGTTCATTCTGGGTGTTGTGCTCTACGGGACGACTGTCTTGATTCCACAGTTTCTGCAGTCGCTGCTGGGATACCCGGCGGTGCGAGCCGGCGAGGCTCTGGCAGGGGGCGGGGTCATGATGCTGATTATGATGCCGATATCCGGGCTGCTGGTGTCGCGCGTGGATCCGCGAGGGATGATGTCGTTCGGGTTCGCGGTGACCGCGGCCGCACTGGTCTACATGACCACACACATGACGCTGGGCATGGACTTCACGACCGCGGCCTTGTTGAGAACATTTCAGGCTGCGGGCTTGCCGTTCATCTTCATTCCGTCGAACACGCTGGCCTACGTGGGGATCGCGCAGGAGAAGAACAACCAGGTGTCGTCGATGAATACGTTTATTCGAAATGTCGGCGGGAGCATTGGGATCGCGCTCATCACGACTTTTGTTTCGCGGCAGACGCAAAAGCATCAGACGTTTCTGGCGAGTCACACTTCCAGCAGCAATCACCAGTTTCAGTCGGTGGTAAGCGGCTTGACGCAGACGCTGGTGCAGAAGGGATTCGATCCGGTGACCGCGTCAAATCATGCATGGGCGCAGATGCAGGCGATGATCCAGGCGCACTCGGCGAATCTCGCGTACGTGGATGTGGTTTCGATCATGGCGCTGGTTGTGGCTTGCCTGGTCCCATTGCCGTTCTTCATGAAGCGCGGGTTGCCGGGCACTGGCGCGCCGATGGGACATTGAGAAGTCATCTCACAATGAATCGGAAGGATAGTCCTTTTTCCCTCGGGGGCTAAAGTCGGCATTTGTTGGTGGTGAGCGACTCGGCTAAAACAGACTGTGAAAAGCTGATCGAGCGGACTTCAGCCCCCGAAGGGGCCGGTGATATTGCGTAGCCTATGGCGCCGCTGAAGCGGTGCCCCGATACGAACCTCGAGTTTTTCAGCAAACTGTGAAGCCGAACTCCTTCAAAGTTGATTTATCAGATGGCTTGTGAGAGCCGCGATGGGATGCGGGGCAGGGTTTCCCCGATGCTACGTGGCTTGGCATCGGATATATAATCGTGGAGCCCGCCGGAGTTTCGGACGAGGCGTCCTGCTCACCCGCCATTGCATTCGTGCGACTGCATGAAAGTCTGCAGCAGTGTGTGCTTGGGGAGCAGAGCAAATCCCCTCCAGCGAGGCGTGATGCGGATTCGGCCGGGAATCGAAATGGCCAGCCTGACGGATGTCGGCTGCCAGCGCGAGAACAACGAAGATTTCCTCGCATATTGGGAACCCGACAGCGACGCCGACTTCCTGAAAAAGGGCAGGCTCGCCCTGATTGCCGACGGCATGGGGGGGTACGAAGGGGGCCAGGAGGCCAGCCGCCTCGCGGTCGAAACCATCCAAAACATTTATGACACGAATGCCAGTAGCGATCTGCGCGACGCGCTGCTGCAGGGCTTTCGCACTGCGCATGAAAAGATCCGCGCGTATGCTGAAGCCCATCCCGAATTCGAAGGCATGGGCACAACCTGTACCGCGCTAGCCTTGAACGATCTCCAGCTCTACTTCGCTCACGTGGGCGATAGCCGGCTGTACCTGATTCGCGGCACCACAATTTCTCGCCTCACACGCGACCATTCTTATGTCGGACGCCTGGTGGAATCGGGCGTTCTGGGCTCCGAAGAAGCCGAGCGGCATCCGCAGCGGCATATTCTGACCGCGGCGCTGGGTGCGGGGGTGGAGGTGGTTGCCGACGCCCCGGCCAGTCCCATCGATCTCGAGAACGGCGACGTATTGGTGCTCTGCACCGATGGACTGTGGAGCCTGATTCACGAGCCGGAGATTCTGGAGATTCTCGAGAAGAAGCCAACACCAGCCGCAGCCTGCAAAGAGATGGTGAAACGGGCACGGCAACGGGGCGGACCCGACAACATTACCGTGCAGATCCTGAAGATCTCGGCCAACGGCTCGCGGCAGTAGAACAGATCGGTCGGCTCTCGGCTCTCGGCGCTGGGCTCTCGGCTCTGGGTTTAGTCGCCACAGGTACCCGTCAGATTCCAGGGGTTGCCGTGTGCAAGAGAGTTCAACATCCCCACACTGCGCCGCAATTTGTTATTCCCTCTAAGCAATTGATGCTCAATGTCTTGTGGGCCCATAGCAGGGGCGCGTGGTGGCCCTCCACCTGCAATACCCTTATTCGTAAATAAAGTCTATAAATTAACTCGAGTTTTGTGGGAAGATAGCCGATATGAAGATCTCGCAAAAGGGACTGTACGCTTTGCAGGCCATGATGATGCTGGCCCGCCGCTACAACCAGGGTGCCATCAAGATCCGGGACATCGCGTACGAGGAGAATCTGCCCGAAAAATTTCTCGAACTAATCCTGCTGGAAATGAAGAACGCTCGCATGGTGGAGAGCGTGCGCGGCGCCAAGGGTGGCTACGCCTTGCGGCGTTCGCCGGACGAGATTCACTTGAGCGAAATCATCCGGCTCATTGATGGGCCGCTGGCGCCTTTCGGCGATGCCGAGCAATTGCGCGTGCTGATCGATAAAGATCCCGCGCATCGGGCGCTGTACAAGGTGTTCCTCGAGGTGCGCGACGCGGCGGCGAAGATTCTCGAGCACACGACACTCGCCGACATTGTGGGCGGACCGCGAGATGGCGCTGTAAAAGGCGGCAAGGGGTCGCGGAAAAAGAAGGACAAAGAGGCAGGCAGCGTTCTGCCGATGGTCGTGCACGGAACCGGGAACAAGGGCTAGATCATGCGGACACTCTCTGCCGCCGGCGCGCTGGCGGTTTTTCTTTCTGCGTTGGCATTCGGTCAGAGTGCAGTGACGGTGCGGGTGGGAGCGTTCCCGAACATCACCCATCCGCAGGCGATGGTCGGCAAGGCGAATGGCGCGTTCGAGAAGGCGATGGGACCGAATGTCAGGATCGAGTGGAAGTCGTTCAACGCCGGGCCGTCGGCGATCGAGGCGTTGTTTGCCGGGGCAATCGATATGACGTACATCGGGCCGAATCCGGCGATCAGCGGATACGTTCGCTCGGGCGGAGAAGCGTTGCACGTGGTGGCCGGGGCGAGCAGTGGAGGCGCGGCGCTGGTGGTGAGAAACGATTCCGGCATCAGCAAGGCGACCGATTTCCACGGGAAGAAAGTCGCGTCGCCGCAACTGGGCAACACGCAGGATGTGGCTCTGCGCGCCTGGCTTCGTACGAATGGGTTGAAGACGACCGACAAGGGTGGGGATGTACAGGTGATCCCGCTGGCCAATCCGGACCAGTTGACGTTGTTTCTGAAAAAAGATCTGGACGCCGCGTGGGCGCCCGAGCCTTGGGCTACGCGTTTGATCCGGGAAGGGAATGGGCGGCTCTTCCTCGATGAGCGCACGCTCTGGCCGAACGGTCAGTTTGTGTGCGCGAACCTGATCGTGAACAGCAAATTTCTGAAGGAGCATCCCGAGATCGTGAAGAGCTGGCTGCGCGCGCACGTCGAACTGACCGACTGGATCAATGGGAATCTTCCGCAAGCAAAGAAGGTTTTGAACCAGCAGATCCAGAAGGAGACCGGCAAGGCGCTGCCCGACGCTGTGCTCGATGAAGCGTTTGGGAGATTGCAGGTGACGTACGATCCGCTGCGCGCATCGCTGCTGACCTCGGCGAAGTCAGCGTTTGATGCGGGATTTCTTGGGCGGCAGATGCCGGATCTATCGAATCTTTACGACTTGTCGCTGCTGAACCAGGTTTTGGCGGAGAAGGGAAAGAAGGCAGTGCAATGACACCGAATACGAGTTTGGCCAGCGCGCTCCAATGGCCGCTTGGCGAAGAAAGAAACAGCGCTCAAGCAAATGGCAGCCAGGCGCGGACGAATGGACGCTCGCCGATCGTGCCGATCCGAAACTTTGCGTCGTCGACGGCCAAGCTATCGCTGCAGGATGTTTCGCTTCGATACAAGACCGAGACGGGCGCGGAGTTGCTTGCACTTGATGGAATCAACCTGCAAGTGCGGCAGGGAGAATTCCTGTGCATCGTCGGGCCATCGGGTTGTGGGAAATCGACCTTGCTCCATCTGATTGCGGGGTTGCAGAAGCCGACGTCGGGAAGCGTGCTGGTCGATGAGGAACCCGTGAATGCCCCGGGCACGGACCGGATCCTGATCTTCCAGGAACATGGCTTGTTTCCGTGGTTGACGGTGGGCGAGAACGTTGAGTTCGGGATGAAGATGAAAGGGCTCCCGAAAAAAGAAAGACAGGAAAGGACCCGGTACTACTTGCGGCTCGTGCACCTGTCGCAGTTCAAAGACAGCCGTCCGCATCAACTGTCCGGCGGAATGCGGCAACGAGTGGCGCTGGCACGCGCACTAGCGACGGAGCCTGATGTCTTGCTGATGGACGAGCCGTTCGCTGCGCTCGATGCGCAGACACGAGATTTGCTGCACGACGAGTTGGAACGAATCTGGGCCGAGACGGGACGCACCATCATCTTTGTCACGCACAACGTGCGCGAGGCGGTGCGGCTTGGCGATCGGGTCGTGCTGCTGAGTTTCCGGCCAGGGCGGATCAAGCGCGAGTTTGAAGTTGAGCTGCCGCGGCCGCGGCATCTGGAAGAAGTGGATGTAGCGCGCACGGCGCGCGAGATTCTCGACAGCCTGCGCGATGAGATCAATAAGTCGCTGGAAGCGGAGTATGCCCATGAAAGCCGTGGCTGAGAACGACGGGGAAAAGGAGTATTCGGTGGGACCGGCAATCGTTGTGGGCCAATCGGCCTCAACTCCGAGCTTCTGGGCTTCGCCATCGCTTCGGAAGGCTATCCGCAAGACCACACGGCAGGTGTTGTTCTATGCAGGACTGCTTGGACTCTGGGCCCTGGTTGCGAAGTTACGCATTTGGCCGCCGTATCTGTTCCCTGCGCCGTGGAGCGTCGGAGAAGTGTTAGTCGATGGCTTCAAGGACCACAGCTTCCTGATCGGCATTGCCGCCACGATGAAGCGAATGCTAATTGGCTATGGGTTGTCGGTGGTTCTGGGAATGATTCTTGGGCTCGCCGTGGCCAGCAATAAATTTCTGGAAGAAACACTGGGCGGCTTGATGGTGAGCCTGCAGTCGCTGCCCAGCATCTGCTGGGTCCCGCTGGCCATCCTGTGGTTCGGGCTGACGGAGAAAGCCATTCTGTTCGTGGTGTTGATGGGCTCGTTGCTCTCGGTGACCATTGCGATGGAGGACGGGCGCAAGCAGCTTCCGAAAATCTACAGCATGGCGGGACGCAACCTGGGGGCTAATGGATTTCGCTTGTTCTGGCACGTGCTGCTGCCGGCGAGTTTGCCGTACATTATTTCGGGCCTGAAACAGGGCTGGGCGTTTGCGTGGCGGTCGCTGATCCAGGCGGAGATGATCTTCCTCACGCTGGGACTGGGACAGCTTTTAATGGCGGGGCGCGATCTGAACGATATGAACCAGGTGATCGCCGTGATGATCCTGATTGTCGGCCTGGGCTACCTTGTGGATGGCCTGGTGTTCCGGACGGCCGAGCGTGCATTGCAGAACCGGTGGGGGCTGGCGCCATCTGCGTAGCCGATAACTTCTGAGGGACATTCAACGCGGCACAATACAACGGAGCTTGCACGAATCGCTTCCGAGGAGCAGCATTTGTCGGGGAAACTCTTGATGACTTCCAGAAGAGATTTTTTGCGTACGGTGTCGGGGGCAGCTGCGGCGGTTGCCGGTGCGTGGCCGATTCTGAGCTGGGCCGCCGATGAAACTGCGCTCTCCTTTCCAGGAAAAGAGGGATTGATCGTGCGGTCGTCCAGATTCGTCGATCTGGAAACGCCGGTCGAATACTTCAATACTTGGCTAACGCCTGCGCAGCATTTTTTCGTGCGCAACCACATGCACGAGCCGAGCACGCTCGATCCCGCGGAGTGGAAGCTCAACATCGGCGGAGAAGTGGAGAAGCCGTTTGCGCTCAGCCTGACAGAGCTTTCGAAGCTGGAAACGCATCCGGTCGTGAATACGCTCGAGTGCGCCGGCAATGGGCGCGCATTTCAGAATCCGAAGGTTCCAGGAGTGCAATGGGCGAAGGGTGCCGTCGGGACCGGCCGGTTCAGCGGTCCGCGGCTGCGCGATGTGCTGGCACGCGCAGGAGTCAAGCCGACAGGGAAGCACGTGATGTTTCGCGGACTTGATGAAGTGCCGGGCAAGGTGCCTCCGTTCATCCGTAGCATTCCGATCGAAAAGGCGATGGACTCGGACACGCTCATCGCTACGCACCTGAACGGTGCGCCTCTGCCGAAGCACAACGGTTTTCCGGCGCGCGCGTTGGTGCCTGGATGGGTCGGGGCAGCGTCGTGCAAGTGGCTCGCCGAAATTCAAGTTCTGGATAAAGAATTCGATGGCAACTTCATGAATCCGGGCTATCGATTACCCAACACACCCGTCAAGCCGGGGGAGGCCGTGAAGCCCGAGGATACTCATCCGGTCACAGGATTGAGCGTGAAGTCGGTGATCGTGAGTCCGGGTGATGGCGCGACGGCGCGGGCGGCTGTGAGCATTCAAGGCGTTGCCTGGGCCGGAGAGGCGGATGTGGTGAAGGTCGAAATTTCTACTGATGGCGGAGCTTCGTGGAAGCCCGCACAATTGGGAACGGAGAAGGCACGCTACGCGTGGAGGCTCTGGAGTCTGCGATGGAAGGCTCCCAAACCGGGCGAGTACACAATCGCTTCGCGCGCGACTGACAGCCAGGGACGGACGCAGCCCGAAGCCCCGGTCTGGAATCCGAGCGGCTATCTCAACAACGCAATAGATCGGGTGACGATGCATGTCGAGGCTTAGCGTGATCGCGGTATTGTTCGCGGCCTTGTGCTGCGTGACAGCGCTGGGCGCGCAGTCCGCGGCAAATCCGGAGTTACCGCCGGGTCCCATGCAGGCGAAGGTCACGACTGCCTGCACCGAGTGTCATGAAGCGCGCATCATTGTGCAGCAGCGCCTCAGCAAAGCTGCTTGGACGAAGGAAGTCGACAAGATGACGAAGTGGGGCGCGCTGGTCGATGCTCAAGACCGCGATGCGTTCGTCGACTACCTGAGCACGAACTTCGGCGTCGACAAGCCTGCGTATGTTGCAGACCGATTGCAGAGTTCGGTCGGGAAAAAGAATAAAAAGTAGAATTCGGAGCGGTTGGCCGCTTGGAAGTCGATAGCAAAGCGCTATCGACCCAGCGTCGTTGGGTGGCCAGAGGACGCTACGATAGCGCTGCTACTACTGAGGTCCCTTACTGCGAAAAGTCTAGGCCGGCGCATGCACCGCATCTAGTGCATAGTGGGATGCGGGAAAGTCTTAAAACGCGGAGGACGCTTAGAGGATCCGCGGAGAGCGCAGAGAAAAGCTTTTAACCGCAAAGTTCGCAAAGAAGAGCCGCAAAGAACGCAAAGAAGAGCTCTTAGACCGCAGCGAACGCAGAGAGCAGCTTTTCACCCCGAGTCCAGTCGGGATCACTTCTCGTCCGCTTTTTCCTGGTCGTCATTCTCCTCTGGCTTTTCGGGTCGCAGCAGCGGGAAAAGGATCACGTCGCGGATGGTCTGCGAGTTGGTGAGCAGCATCGCTAACCGATCCACGCCTACCCCAACTCCGCCGGTGGGCGGCATTCCATACGAGAGCGCACGGATGTAGTCCTCATCCATCTGGTGTGCTTCTTCGTCGCCGCGAGCGCGTTCTTTTAGCTGCTGTTCGAAGCGCTGCCGCTGATCTTCAGGATCGTTGAGTTCGCTGAAGCCGTTGGAGATCTCCATCTGGCCCGCGAAGATTTCGAAGCGCTCCACCCAGTCAGGCTCGTCCGGCTTCTTCTTGGAGAGTGGGGAAACGGCGACCGGGAACTCGTAGATGATCGTTGGCTGAAGGAGATGTTCCTCGGCAACCGCTTCAAACAAATTTGCGATCGTCTTGCCGGCGGGTTCGCTCGGATCGTAGGCCATGTGCTTGCCTGCGGAGTTGTAGTGCTCGACCAGAGCCTTCACCGAGTCGTGCGTCGCAAAATCCGACATCGCCGGCTTGGCCCCAGCTTTCTCGGGCCAGAACTGGATGATCGCTTCGCGCATGGTCATGCGGCACCAGTTGGACCCGTCCCAGTCGATCTCCTGATCGCCCCACTTTGCCTTCGTCGTGCCGTTGACGTCCTTGGCGGCCTGCTCGATGAGGTTCTGCGTCAGGTTCATGACCTCGCGAAAATCCGCATAGGCCTGGTAGAACTCGAGCATGGTGAACTCGGGATTCCAGCGCCAGCCGAGCCCTTCGTTGCGGAAGTTGCGGTTGATCTCGTAGACGCGATCGAGTCCGCCCACCGTGAGCCGCTTGAGATAAAGCTCAGGCGCGATGCGCAGATACAGGTCGATGTCGAGCGCGTTGTGGTGAGTGACGAATGGCTTCGCCACGGCGCCGCCCGCGATGGGCTGCATCATCGGCGTTTCGACTTCGATGAAGCCCTGCGAGTCCATGTAACGGCGCAGCGACTGGACGAGCTTGCTGCGCTTCAGAAAAACTTCGCGAACCTCAGGATTGACGACCAGGTCCACGTAGCGCTGGCGATAGCGCAGCTCGACGTCGGTCAGGCCGTGCCACTTCTCCGGTAAAGGCAGGAGGTCTTTCGAAAGGAAGGTAATTTCTTCGACGTGGACGGAGAGTTCGCCCGTACGGGTACGGAAGAGATAGCCGCTTGCGCCGATGTGATCTCCGAGATCGAGCAACTTGAAAAGCTCGAAGCCCTTTTCGCCGACCGCATCTTTTTTCACGTAGATTTGCAGCCGCTGTCCGCCCTGCTGCAGGTGAGCAAACGCAGCTTTCCCCATGAGACGAAGCGACATGATGCGCCCGGCGACGCGAACCTGGACGCGGTTCGCGTCGAGTTCTTCGGCGGTCTTCACGGAATAATCCGCGATCACCTGGGGAACGGTGTGCGTGAAGTCGTAGCGGCGCGGATAGCTTTCCTGCCCGAGAGCCTCAATCTGCTTGAGCTTCGCGCGGCGGAGTTCGTAGATGTTCTCGTCGAGAGCCAAACGTGTCCTTTATCTGTGTTTGTGATTGCGCCGGATGCGTACAGAGTGCGAGCCCGCGCGAAATGAGAAACAGTGATTATAAACAAGCGCTGCTTTTGGTTTTGCGGACGATGGGTGTTCCTGAGATTTGACAACCTGTTGACGGCTTAGCACTTGAAGACGCGGCGCATCGGCGCTACTATTCCACTTCCCGAGGATTCCACGGGAAAGAAGAAGGGGCGCAGGAAGCCTTTGCCGCAGAATTATGTGCCGATCTTCATCTTTGTCGCGGTCGTCGGAACTCTCATTCCTATAACCCTGCTTCTCACCCGGTTGGTCCGGCCCCACAATCCCCAGCGCGAAAAGCTTCTGCCCTATGAGTGCGGCATCGATCCTGTAGATCGCGCGCGTGGCCGCTATACCGTGCGGTACTACATCGTGGCGATTCTGTTCGTCGTGTTCGACGTGGAGACCATTTTCCTGTTTCCCTGGGCGGTAAAATTCAAGTTTTTCGGACTTTTCGGGTTGATGGAGATGCTGATCTTCCTCGGCATCCTGATCGTGGGCTACATCTGGATCTGGCAGAAAGGCGCGCTGGAGTGGGTGTGAGCGGCCGCGCGTCAATGCCGGCCAATGCAGCTTCCGGAGAGGAAACGTTCAGCGCCAGCCGTTGGACGAAGGGCAACTTTCTATTCCCGACGCGGATCACGGTCAATCCTCTGCGGGTGAGCCGAGTGAAGCGACGCTGGTTCGGCAGCAATGAGGAAAGCATTTCGATTTCCCAGGTCGCCTCGGTCAAGATTTCGACGGGCTTCATTTGGTCTGACATCCTCATCGAGTCCACTGGAGGCACCGACCCGATCGCCAGCCACGGCCATCGCAAGGCCGATGCGCTTCGCATCCGCGATCTAATTGAGACGTATCAAACCGGTCACCTCAAAGGAACCTGAATGTCTCCAGAAAGACCGTCTCGCGAGGGGTCGTTTACTTGAACGCATCGATCCCGAGATAAAGGTCTTCGACGGATTAGATGAGGAGTTTTATTCAAATCCGGATGAGTGGGAAGGACTGTTAGAAAACGTACGCAGGCTGGGTTTGACAATGATTGCGCATTGGCATGTTGATCTTCATCACATCTGACGGTCGTCGTTGACGGTCAAGCCACCAGATGTTAGAAGTGAAGGTTTCCTGAATCAGGCAGCAGCGCTGTTGGAAAGACCATCATGGCCGACGAAGTCAAAACTCCCGTTCCGCCTGAAGGCGAGGGCAAGCCGGCGGCCGAAAAGCCACAGGCGCCCGACAAACCTGCAGCCCCGGCCGTCGCGAAACCGACAACTGCTCCTGACGCCAAGCCTGCCGCTCCAACCGCCGCAAAGCCCGCTGCGCCTGCGAAACCTGCCGGGCCGGTACCAGTCCCATGGGAGTCACCCATGGTCGAGAAGCTCAGACGTCAGTACGGCTCGGGACTCGAAGCGCAAACTTATCTGGGTCAGAATTACCTGCGCGTCGATCGTTCGACGATTCCCAACATCCTGAAGCAGCTGTGCGACGAAGAACAGTTTGGCTACTGCGTGGACGTCACGGCGGTTCACTATCCCAAACGCGAGCGCCAATTCGACGTTATCTGGATCCTGTACTCGTTCGCGAAGAACGAACGCATGCGCGTAAAAACCGAAATCAAAGACGGGGAATCGATCCCTTCCTCGGCCAGCATCTGGCCCGGCACAAATTGGCTGGAGCGCGAAGTCTTCGACATGTTCGGCATCAAGTTCGACGGGCATCCGGACATGAAACGCATTCTGCTGCCCGATGGCTGGAAGGGGCACCCGCTGCGCAAGGACTACGGCATCATCCAGCAGGACCAGGAGTGGGTGCAAATCAATCTGGGGATTGAAAGCGGCCAATGAACGACCCCACGCTGGTTTCGCGTCTCGATCTCGACACGCCCGAGAAGACGTATCTCGACGCCAACGAGCTCATCCTCAACATGGGACCGCAGCATCCGGCGACGCACGGCGTGCTGCGCGTCATTCTGCGGCTGGATGGGGAAAAGGTTCTGGGCCTCGAGTGCGTGATCGGGTATCTGCATCGCGGCGTCGAGAAGATCGCTGAGCACCGCACCTACACCATGTTCAATCCCTACGTGGATCGCATGGATTACGTGGCCGCGGTTTCGAACGGACTGGGCTACTGCGAGGCGGTCGAGAAGCTGCTCAACATCGAAGCGCCAGCGCGAGCGAACTACATCCGCGTCATCCTGACCGAGTTGAACCGGATCGCTAGCCATCAGCTTTGGCTGGGCACGCACGCGCTCGATATCGGCGCGATGACGCCGCTGTTTTACACCTTCCGCGACCGGGAAGAGATCCTCAAGATCTTCGAAAAGTATTGCGGCGCGCGCCTGACTACGCATGCCTTCCGCATTGGCGGCTGCCAGTACGAGACCTACGACGGCTTCGAGAAGGACGTGAAGAAGTTCGTGGCCTTCGTCGCGCCGAAGATCGACGAATACGAAGAGCTGCTCACGACGAATCGCATCTGGGTCGAGCGGACGAAGAATGTCGGGACAATTTCGGCGAAGGATTGCATCGCGCTGGGCGTGACGGGGCCGGTGCTGCGGGCGAGCGGTGTGAAGTGGGATCTGCGCAAGGCGCAGCCCTATGCCGTCTACAAACAATTTCAATTCGATGTGCCGACCGGGCAGAACGGCGATACCTACGACCGGTATCTGGTGCGTATGGCCGAAATGCGGCAGTCGCTGCGCATCATTCAGCAGGCGGTCGATGGCATTCCCGAAGGCCCGATCATGGCCAAGGTTTCGAAGGTTATGAAACCCGCGATCGGCGAGATCTATCACTCGATCGAGGCGCCGAAGGGCGAGCTGGGATATTTCATCGTGAGCGACGGTTCGACGCAGCCTTATCGCGTGCGCGTGCGGCCGCCGTCGTTTGTAAATCTGCAGGCTCTTGACCTCATGTGCCGCGGACAACTGGTGGCCGATGTGATCGCCGTAATCGGCACGCTCGACATCGTGCTGGGCGAGGTGGACCGCTGATGCCGGGCTTCATCACGAATTACCTCGACAACAGTGTGCACGTGACGCCGGGCCAGTACGGCAGCCCGTTCTGGGCGCTTGTCTACATCCTGATCGTCTTTGGCGGAGTGTCGCTGGCCGTGGTCTGCATGAACTGGCTGGAGAGAAAGATTCTCGCGCACATGCAGGTCCGGCTCGGTCCCATGCGCGTAGGGCCGCACGGCCTTTTGCAGCCGATCGCTGACGCGCTGAAACTCATCCTCAAAGAGGACATCATTCCCGAAGGCGCCGACCGCTTCGTTTTCTGGCTGGCGCCGCTGATTATTTTGCTGGCTGTGTTCAGCGTATATACCGTGATCCCATTCGGCCCGACGCACGCCATCACCGACATGAATATCGGCATTCTCTTCATGCTGGGCGTGTCGTCGCTGAGCGTACTCGGGATCGTGATGGCGGGCTGGGCGTCGAATTCGCACTACCCGCTGATCGGCGCGCTGCGCTCGAGCGCGCAGATGGTCTCGTACGAAGTGGCAATGGGATTGGCGGTAATTTCGGCGATCCTGATGACGAGCCTCAACGACTCCGGCACGGGCACGTTGAGTATGATCGGGATCGTGCAGGCGCAGTTCGCACAACACACCTGGTTCATCTTCAAGTTCTTTCCGCTCGGGCTGATTGCGTTCTTCATTTTTGCGGTCGCGATGGTCGCGGAAACCAACCGGGCGCCGTTCGATCTGCCAGAGGCCGAGTCGGAGTTGACCGCCGGCTTCCATACGGAATACAGCGGCCTGCGCTGGTCTTTATTTATGTTGGGCGAGTATGCGGCCATGATCGCTGTGTCGTCGATCGCGATCACGCTTTGGCTGGGTGGATGGATGCGGCCGTTTCCGAACCTGCTGAGCGGCGCCACGTGGGATCTCGCGTTCTCGTTCTTCCCTGCGTTGACGTTCTTCGCGATCGCGGGGCTGACCTTCTACAGCACGATGCGGATGCCGAAGCATCCGTTTTTCAAGATCCAGACCATCGGCCTGGGCGCGTTTGGCGCCGTGTTCGTGCTGATCGGATTGATCCTGCTGATTCCGCAGGTGCGCAGTGAAATTCAAGACATTTACTGGTTTATCGCGAAGATCGCGGTTTTTATGTATCTGTACATCTGGTATCGCGGAACGTTCCCGCGCTATCGTTTCGACCAGTTAATGAAAGTCGGCTGGAAGATTCTTCTGCCCATGGGAATCGGCGTGCTCATGGCGACGGGCATTGTGGCTCTGAGAGTGGAAATCTGGGATTTCGTGCGGCAAATGATCTGATATGCAACCGGTCGCGACAACTTTCTTCTTCTACCTGCTCTCGGGACTGGCAGTCGGCAGCGGTGTGCTGGTGATCACGCGCAAGAACCCGGTGCATTCGGCGCTGGCGCTGATCCTGACGCTACTGTCGCTCGCCGGCTTGTACCTGATGCTGTACGCGCCGTTCGTAGCCGGCGTGCAGATCATCTTGTATGTCGGCGGGATCATGGTGTTGTTTCTTTTCGTGATCATGCTGGTGAACCTGGAGCGCTCGCTGAAAGAGAAGCAGTTTAATCAGCAGTGGATTGCGGGTGTGGTCGCAGCGGTCGCATTGGGCGCGCTCTTCATCGCGATCTACATCAAGGGGCATGATTTGTTCCCGATGCCGATGAAGCCTGTGCTGGAGACACAAAACACGCAGCGCATTGGCGAAATGCTGTACAGCAGCTACATGTTTCCGTTCGAGATCGCGTCGTTGCTGTTGCTGGTGGCCATCATCGGTGCAGTGGTGATGGCGAAGAAGAGGATTTGAAGGCAGCACTTAGCATTCAACACTCAGCATTCAGCCAGATTGAGAGTTAAATGGTGGTTGACTGAATGCTGATTGCTGAATGCTTAACTGAGAACTGGCAACTGAGAACTGGTTTATGGTTCCCATTACTACGCTTCACTATCTCGTCGTGGCTGCGGCACTGTTCGTGCTGGGCGTGATCGGCGTACTCACGCGCCGGAACGTGGTCATCGTGCTGATGTCGGTCGAGTTGATCCTGAACGCGGTCAATTTGAACCTGGTGGCGTTCTCGCGCTTGTACGATTTGCACGGGCAGGTGTTCGCAATCTTTGTCATTACCGATGCGGCGGCCGAGGCTGCCGTTGGCCTGGGCATTCTGATCGCCTTCTTTAGAAATAAGGAGACGGTCAACGTGGATGAAGTGGATTTGTTGAAGTGGTGAAGGCAGCACTTAGCATTCAGCATTCAGCACTTAGCATTCAGCCAGTGAAGGTTCGTATCGGAGTTTGCCGTATGTTTCGTTGGCCAAATGCTAAATGCCAAGTGCCAAGTGCGCAGTCCGATGGCTGAGTGCTGTGTGCTGAATGCTGAGTGCTACGCAACTAGCTATCAGCCATAAGCTACAAGCGAAAAATGTTCTTTCTCGAAAAAATCTGGCTTATCCCGCTGCTGCCGGCCATCGGCGCGACGCTGATGTTCTTCTTCGGGCGCAAGCTGCAGAAGCAGACCGTGAGCATCGTCTGCGTTGGAACTATCGCGCTGGCGTTCGTGTTGTCGTGCGGCGCCGTGTGGCAGTACGTGCACACCTATCCCGGAAGCCAGCCGTTCGAGAAAGTGATGTACACCTGGCTGGGCAGCGACACCGGCCACCTGACGTTCACCACCAAAGACGGTTTTCCCGCCGAATTCAAAGCGCAGGTTGGCTTCCTGCTCGATCCGCTGTCGAGTATCTGGCTGTTGTTCGTCACCGGCGTCGGCCTGCTCATCCATATTTATTCCACGGGCTACATGGCGCATGAAGGTGGGTATTACCGCTTCTTCGGATACCTGAACCTGTTCATGTTCTCCATGCTGACGCTCATCCTGGGGAACAACTACACGCAGCTGTTCGTGGGGTGGGAAGGCGTTGGCCTGTGCTCCTACCTGCTCATCGGCTTCTATTTCCAGCGCAAGTCGGCGAGTGACGCGGCCAACAAAGCGTTCATCGTGAACCGCATCGGCGACGCCGGCTTCCTGCTCGGCATGTTCACAATCGCCTGGTACATGGGTTCGGTGCGGTTTACCGACGTCAACGCGATGGCGCGCAGCGGCCACTTCCTGATTGGCGATCCGGTTCTGACCGCAGCCGCGCTGCTTCTGTTCGTGGGCGCTTGCGGAAAGTCGGCCCAACTGCCGCTCTACATCTGGTTGCCGGATGCGATGGAAGGCCCGACGCCCGTTTCCGCGCTGATCCACGCTGCGACCATGGTGACGGCTGGCGTGTACATGGTGGCGCGGTCGAATGCAATCTTCGTGCTCGCGCCGAACGCGATGAAGACAGTGGCGATCGTGGGCGCGCTGACCGCGATCTTCGCGGCGTCGATCGGCCTCGTGCAGAACGACATCAAGCGTGTGCTGGCGTACTCGACGGTCTCACAGTTAGGCTACATGTTTCTCGCCCTCGGAGTGGGGGCGTTCGCGGCTGGCGTGTTCCATGTCTTCACGCATGCATTCTTCAAGGCGCTGTTGTTCCTCGGCGCGGGCTCGGTCATCCACGCGATGTCTGGCGAACAAGATATGCGCAACATGGGCGACCTCGCGAACCGCACACCGATTACGCATATCACGATGTTCATCGCGACGCTGGCCATTGCGGGTATTCCCCCGTTTGCCGGATTCGTTTCCAAGGACGCCATCCTCTGGGAGACGTGGACGTCAGAACACGGGGCATATATCTGGTTGTGGGTGATCGGGTATGGCACGGCGCTGATGACGGCCTTCTACATGTTCCGGCTCATGTATCTGACTTTCCATGGCCATCCTCGCATGAGCCACGAAGTCGAACATCACATTCACGAATCGCCCAAGTCGATGACGGCGCCGCTCGCGATCCTGGCTTTCTGCTCGATCTTTGCGGGAATGCTGAGCTGGCCGCACAGCCTGGGCGGGAACGATCGATTTGTAAAATTCCTGGAGCCGGTATTCGCCAAAGAAGCCAGAGTTCTCGGGGAAGAGGGTAAGGCGGCGCAGGTTGCAGCGGGCCGAAAAGAAGAAGAGCACACCAGCGGCACTGAATACGGGTTGATGTTCTTGTCCGTTGCGGCTGGGTTAGTCGGATGGGGCATGGCGTGGACCTTCTATCGTCACGCCGACAAGGGCTACTCCGAGCCGCTCGAAGCGAATGTTAAACCGCTCTACACCGTGCTCTACAACAAGTGGTACGTCGATGAGGCTTACGACTACGTCTTCACGGGCCGCCGCAAATTGGGCAAAGTTCGGCTCGGGGTGCTCGGCCTGGGTGATGCATCGGCGTGGTTCGATGTCCATGTGGTCGACGGCCTGGTGAACGGCGCCGGCTGGAGCACGCGCGCCATCGGAACGCTGTCGAGATGGTGGGATACCTGGATCATCGACGGCATCGGCGTCAACGGCCCTGCGATCCTGGCGCGCATCTTGTCGTATCCATTTCGCTTGTTCGAATGGGGGCAGGTGCAGTGGTACGCGCTGGTGATGATCGCGGGCTTGCTTGGATTTGTGTTTTATTACGCGTGGCGATAGCTCGCTATTTACGTTGTTGAGGGCAAGATGCCCTCACGACAGCCGGCGAGACGCCGGCGCGACACGGGTCACGGCTTCACCAATTTGGTTGGCTCGTAGCTCGAAGCTTTTACTGAGAACTGGCAACTGAGAACTGGTTTTCTATGCAGAATCACATTCTCTCGATCATCCTGTTCGTACCCCTGCTGGGCGCGATCCTTCTCCTGTTTGTTCCCAACGAGAACAAGGACGCCATCCGCTGGATCGCCAACATCTTCGCGCTGGGCGGATTCCTGATCTCGCTGCCGCTAGTCCCGATGTTCTGGGCGCAGCGCTTCGAGCCCGGCTTCAAGTTCATCGAAGGCGCGCCCAACAACTGGATCCCCACGATCGGCGGCGGCTACTTCCTCGGCATCGACGGCATCTCGTTCCTGCTGATCATGCTGACCACGCTGCTCGGCTGGATCTCGATCCTCTCGTCGTGGACGGCGATTGAGAATCGCGTGAAGGAATACTACGTCTGGTTCCTCGTGCTGCAGACGGGCATGCTGGGCGTCTTTATGGCGCTCGATTTCTTCCTGTTCTTCGTTTTCTGGGAAGCGATGCTGGTGCCCATGTACCTGCTGATCGGCATCTGGGGCGGGCCGCGCAAGCTTTACGCCGCCATCAAGTTCTTCCTCTACACTCTCGCCGGCTCCGTGCTGATGCTGCTCGGCATCCTGTTCCTCTACTACCACCATCACGTGAGTACGGGAATTTATACGTTCAGCATTCCCGCGCTCTATCAAACGGCCCCACACATCTACACCGACTACGGCGCGCGCGCCGCGACTCTGCTGTTCTTTTCGTTCTTCTTCGCGTTCGCTATCAAGGTGCCGATGTTCCCCTTCCACACCTGGCTCCCTGACGCACACGTGGAGGCGCCTACCGCGGGTTCGGTCATCCTGGCCGGCGTTCTGCTGAAGATGGGCACGTACGGGTTCATCCGCTTCTCGCTGCCGTTTTTCCCGGCCGTGGTTATGAATCACACGGTGCGCACCTGGATGATCGTGCTCTCCATCATCGGCATCCTCTACGGCGCGCTCGTGTCGCTGATGCAGAAGGACATGAAGAAGCTCGTGGCGTACTCGTCCGTGAGCCACCTGGGCTTCTGCACGCTGGGAATTTTCGCGCTGACCCCGCTCGGCTTGAGCGGATCGGTGCTGCAGCAGATCAATCACGGCATCTCGACCGGCGCACTGTTCTTGATCGTCGGCGTGCTCTATGAGCGCCGACACACACGCGAGATCGCCGAGTACGGCGGCATCTCGAACGTTATGCCGGTTTACGCCGCTATCACCCTGATCATGTTTCTTTCGTCGATGGGGCTGCCGCTGCTCAACGGGTTCGTGGGCGAGGTCACGATCCTCTGGGGCACGTTCATGGAGAATTGGAAGTGGGCCGCGTGGGCCGTGCCGGGCGTCATCCTGGCCGCGGCGTACCTGCTTTGGCTTTACCAGCGCGTCTTCTTCGGGACGGTCACCAATCCCAAGAATGAAAAATTGCACGACCTCACGCCTCGTGAGATCGCGACCTTCGTGCCGCTGATCGCGATGGCGCTGTGGATCGGCCTCTATCCCAAGCCGTTCTTTCAAATCCTCGAGCAGCCAGTGACGCAAATTTCCCGTGACGTGCACCAGCAGGCGAGCAGTCTCGTAGCGAGCACGCCGGCTGTGGCAGCGCCCGCCGCGGCCGCGATGGCGGCCACCACTCCAATTCCTGAGAAAGGGAAGAACTGATTGGGCATCGCGCAAAACTTTACGGGGACGGACTACCTGCTGGCGCTGCCCATGGTGCTGCTGACGCTGTTCGCGATCGGCATCCTGCTCATTGACCTGATGCTGCCCCGGGAGTGGAAGCGCGCCAACGCCGCCACGGCCCTGGCAGGAGTAGCCTTCGCAACCGGCGGCGTCTTCCGCATCCAGCAGTTTTTCCACGCCCACGGCCTGACTATGCAGCCGGGATTCATGGTCACCATACTGGTTGACCGGGTCGCGATTTACTTCTTCTATCTTTTCCTCGCCGGAACGGCCGTCGCCATTTTGATCTCAGCGCGCTACCTCGAGATCGAGCGCGAGAATCACGGCGAGTACTACGCGCTGATGTTGTTCTCCGTAGTCGGCATGATGTGCATGGCCGCGGGGATCGACATCGTCCTCATCTTCATCGGCCTGGAGTTGATGGCCATCTCTACCTACGTCCTCGTCGGTTTCCTGCGGCGCGACCAGCGCTCGAACGAAGCCGCCCTGAAATACATGCTGCTGGGCGCGTTTTCTTCGGGCATATTCGCCTATGGGTTATCGCTGCTTTACGGGCTGACGGGCAGTACCAATCTCGTCACGATCGGCGCCAGCCTGCAACAGCGCATCCTGCGCGCCAATGGGCACTTTGATCCGGTGATGATCGTCGCCCTGCTGACCACGGCCACGGGTCTGTTCTTCAAGATCGCCGCCATTCCGTTCCACCAATGGGCGCCGGATGCCTACGAGGGCGCGCCTACCAGCATCACCGGCTTCATGTCGGTGTCGGTGAAGGCTGCGGGGTGGGCGATGCTGCTGCGCATCTTCGGCTATCCGCTATTTTACGGCGGCCAAGTCTATCGTCCGGGATTGATGGCGCTGCGCCCCGTCTACGTGCCGATCCTGATCTTCGTTTCGATCGCGACCATGACCGGCGCCAACTTCGCCGCTCTCACGCAAAACAACCTGAAGCGCCTGCTGGCATATTCTTCGATCGCGCACGTCGGCTACATGCTGCTCGGCCTGATTGCCGGGACTCCCGAGAACCTCAGCTCCACCGGGATCAAGGGAATTCTCATCTATCTGCTCGTCTATACGTTCATGAACCTGGGCGCGTTCGCGGTGATCACGTCGCTGCGGCACCGCAACGTGATTGGCGACGAGATCGACGACATCGCCGGGCTTTACCAGCGCGCTCCAACGGAAGCCGCCCTGATGCTGATCTTCCTGCTGTCGCTCGCCGGAATTCCGCCGCTGGCCGGCTTCTACGGGAAGTACTTCATCTTCTTCAGCCTGATCGAGAGCGGACATTACACGCTGGCTGCGCTGGCGGTGGTGTACTCGGTGTTTGGCCTGTACTACTACCTGCGCATCGCCAACGCGATGTTCATGCGGCAGCCGCTCGAAGCCGAGAAGCTACGTATGAGTCCGATGATGGGTCTGGCGTTGGGCCTGTCAGCGTTCATTACCGTGTGGATTGGCGTCTTCCCCGATCTGGTGATTCGCACGGTCAACAATGTGCTCGGCCTCGGCCCGGTCTCGTCGGTGGCCCAGTTGCTGCGGTGAGGGGCATCCCCGCCTGAGGAATCTCCCATGGAGAGCCCGCGTCCGGAATCTCCTGAACGAAAAAAGAGCGCGCTGGTGCAGTTGGCCAATTACAGCCAGCTGGCCTTCATTTTTCCCGCAGCCACGGTAGTGGGATGGCTGATCGGCGCAGCTCTTGACCGCTGGCTGCACACCACCTGGCTGTATCTTGCGGGGCTTATTCTGGGAATCATCGCGGGCTTCGTGGAACTGATCCGATTAGTGACATCATCGGAGTCGAAAGAGTAGCTCTCTCCCGGTCAAACAGCCCCTTGAGTGATCCCGAGCAACTCGACAACAAGACAAGTTCCCCGGCGAGTGAGGCCCACGCCGCTGAGCTGGTTTATTCCGGCGCCTTAGGCCGCATTCGCCGTTCCATGCTGGTACTCGCCGCGATACTCACTCTCGGTGCGTGGATGTTTTTTGGTTGGAGATTCGCGCTCGGAATGGCCTGCGGCTGCGCCGTCGCCTACCTGAATTTCCACTGGCTCAAGAGCGGCGTGGAAGCACTTGCCGATCGCATCGTCGAGGGCGGAAAACCCCAGTCCCGGAAGGGAATCGTATTCCGCTTCCTGCTGCGTTACGTTTTGATGGGGCTCGTAGCGTATGGTATCTTAACTGTTTCCCCCGCGAGCCTCTACGGGCTCTTTGTCGGCCTGTTCCTTCCCGTAGCGGCCATCGCGTGCGAAGCCGCCTACGAAGCTTACGTGGCCTTGGCGCGTGGTCTCTAAAATCAGCCTCCAGTTACCAGTTGCCGGTACGTTCTTCATTGCAAATCCCGACGACTAAGGCTGAGGACTGGCGGCTGGCAACCGGCCACTGACAACTGATTTCTTATGCTTGAGCAACTTTGGTTTACCAAGATCCTGAACCGCCTCTTCGGACCGGCCGTCGCCGGATTGATGGAGAGTTTTCACATCCATGTCAAACATCCGGAGGCGCCCATCGCGAACTCGGCGGCTATGGAAGTGCTTGTCTGTCTCTTCCTGATTTTGTTGTTTATCGTGGTTCGGTCCCAGCTCTCGGTCGACAAACCAGGCGGCCTGCAGCACCTTTTCGAGCTAACCCACGGCTTCATCGAGCAGCAAAGCCACGAAATCATCGGCCCCCACAGCGAGGCGCACACGCCGTTTCTGGTAACGCTGGCGCTGTTTATCCTGTTCTGCAACCTGATCGGGGTGATTCCGGGGTTCGAGTCCCCAACCGCAGTTCCGATCGTGCCTCTGGGATGCGCGATCGTCGCGTTCTTCTACTACCAGGCGCAGGGATTCAAGCATGCGGGGATCAAGTACCTCGCCCATTTTGCTGGGCCGATGCCAGCCCTGGCTCCGTTGATGATCCCGATTGAACTCATCAGCCACCTGGCGCGCGTGCTGTCGCTGACCATCCGTCTTTTCGCCAACATGTTCGCCGGCGACATGGTCACGCTCGTCTTCTTCTCGCTGGTGCCGGTGGGAATTCCGATTCTGTTTCTTGGTCTGCACATCGGCGTTTCGTTATTGCAGACGTATATTTTTATCCTACTGACGACGGTGTATTTGGCGGGAGCCGTCGCAGAAGAGCACTAGAAAAGTTTCGAGTTTCAAGTTTCTGGTTTCGAGTACGCCTCGCAGATGACGTTTGCGGCGACGCTCGAAACTCGAAACTTGAAACCCGGAACCGGTTTCTTGCCGTCAGCGTGAGGGCGTCTGCACGGGTTGACGTCAACCACCCACTGGCGGCGATTCATACGAGGAGAAACACACAATGCGAAAACTCAGCTATTTGTTCATGGCGCTTTCCGCGCTCTGCTTCGCCATGCCGGCGTTCGCGCAGGGCGGAGAGGCCGCGGGGGTAAATTGGGTCGCCATCACTGCCGGCTTCTCGATGGCGATCGCGTCGGCTGTTTGCGGCTTGGCGCAAGCGAAGGCGACCGCGGCAGCGGCGGAAGGCTTGGCCCGCAATCCTGCGGCGCGTCCTGGAATTCAGTTGGCGCTGATTCTCGGCCTGGCGCTGATCGAGTCCCTCGCGCTTTACACGCTGGTTATTATCTTTGCGAAGGTAAAGTAGAAAGGCAGCGATTAGCCCTGAGCCTTGGGCTCTTAGCAGCGGAATTTGGCACGACCAAGCCCTGCCCATCCAGGCGGGGCTTCATTTTTTCTGCGGCAGAGGGAGCTATCAATTTGCCGAGGAACACGAGTCAGCCACGCAGAAGGGAAACTTGGAAGATTCGCGGACTCGGTTTCGCTAAGTGCTAACGGCTAAGTGCTAAGAGCTGATTTACCCCTTGCGTTCCCCATCCCACTCCCGTCCGCGGACTTCGGGGGCGCGTTCCACCGCGTCCACCAGGATGCGGCGAAGGCGGTAACGGCTTTCCAGGTCCGTGTTCACGATCTCGAAGCCGACTTCGTTGACGCGGGCGCGTCGCAGGAGAACCTGGCCCCGCACGTGGCGCACGCCCATGGAGATGTCGAGATTCGCTTCCGAGCCGATGCGCAGGTTGTCTTCTTTCGTGCCCATGCCGCCACCCAGGCTCATCTCGCGAATCGAAATGCTCGATTTGCCCCAGGAGCTTGAGATCGTTGCCGAAAGTGTCTTCGAGAGCACGATGCGCTCATAGCGACGTTGCCGCACCCAGGGACACGCAGGGGCTGAATCCAATGCGGCGATCGCCAACTCGCCCGGCTCGAGGCCGCTATCGGAGAGAATCTGGCTGCCGTAGCGCGGATCGATCTTCGCCAGGGCCTGTGCCGCCGCAATGCGGATCTCGCGATGGTGCGACCACTTCCACATCTTCTTGGCTTCCAGCAGTTCGCGCAGCACGTTCGTGGCTTCCGTATCACGCAGACGACCCAAGGACTCGATCGCCTTCAACTGCAGGAACTGCGACCGTCCTTCCGTTTCGCCGGAACGGGCCATGATCACGAGCTGTCCGACCGCGCCGCGGTCGCCGCTCATGCCGATTTCGTCGACGGCCTGCGGGATCACCAGCGGATCGAGGATTTCCAAAAGCTCGAGCAACGTGCGCCCGCGATCGGAGGCGGCCCCATAGGCGATCTGCCGGACGACCACGTCGTGATAAAAGCGGTTGAACTCGGGCAGCCGTACTGGAAGCAACTCGAGCAGCGTATGAACGTCCAGGCGGCTGAGCAGGCCCACAACCGATGCGGCCTGGCGCGGCTGACCGGTACGAAGCATCTCCCGCAGTTGGGCCAGCGCCGGCTTGTCGAGCGAACGAACCAGCTCCACCATGCGGTCGCATTCGTCGCGACGCAGGCAGCGGAAGAAGCGGTCGGCCAGATGCTCGACTGCGGCCTGGCTGGTACGTTGCAGTACGGCGAGCAAGTCGCGCGGAATCTGGTCCACCCGCAGCGCTTCTTCGATGAACTCGGGCAGGCGGTTCTCGACGCCAATGCGGGGCCGCAGGTCATTGGCGAGCACGGGACGGGATTTCGCCACCTGCTCCATGGCCGCGCAAACTTCACCCACTGCGGCGTAGCTCTTGCGCGTGCTGGCTTCCTGGCTCAGGCGGACGAACGCGGCGCAGAGCATGCCTTGCAACTCCGTGTCGCTCTCCTTGCAGATCTGCTCGCCGACCCGGCGGACGGTGTGCGCCATCAGGTCGCCACCCGGACCGGGATAGAGGTCTGCGAGTTGCGCCAGGCCGGTTGCGATTTTGCGGCGCGGCTCGGAATCCTTCGCGTCGAGACAGTTGACGTAGTTTCTTAGAATCGCGTCGGCCGACTCCTTGTCCTCGCGCTCCAGCAGGAGTTCCACGAATTGCCGCACGTTGCGTGGCGGCACGCACGGCGCCTCGTTCGAAAGCAGAACGCTTTTCTTGCCGGCCTCGGGCACTTCCGCCCAGAACATGCGGTCCAGGATGTCGGCGTGCGATTCCACCAGCAGCCCGGCCTTGTTCATCTTCTCTTCCTGCACGCGCAGAATCTGGCGCAGGGTGTCCATCTGCCGGCTCATGTGTTCCAGCATCTGGTGGACGGCATTCACCTTCACCTCGCCCTTCTGGTAGCGCTCGAGGGCGAAACGGATGGCCATGTGCTCGGCTGCTTTCATCAGCAGCGGCGTGTCATTATCGGTCTGAACGTTAGAGGCCAGAGTTTCAAGCAGTTGCTGCAGATTGATTCGGGTATTCGCGTCAACGCTGCTCAGTTCTTTCTGCAGGTCCTCGGGCGCGGCTGAGGGATTCGAGCCGGTCTCGCCGAAGCGAGTCAGAAGGCGAATGGCTTGAACGACTTCTTCTTCCTGAAGGGGTACGGTTTTTCCGTCCCACGTACCGCCGCCGCCCCCGCCAGTCCCTGTCCCGGAACCGCCGCCACCTCCCCCGCGCACGGTGGGGACCGAACCAATGGGCGCGCCTCCGGGCTCACTGGAGCCTCCGCCTTTCGCGCCTTCCGCAGCTGCAATCAACTGCAGCAGTTTCTGCGGATCATTCAACCATTGCTTGAACTCGGGGCCCAGCGTCTGCGCCGCGATCTGGGCGGCCACGGTCACGTCGCCCGTGGCCGGATCGGCAGCCACGAACTTCACTTCATTGATCTTGATGGTCGAGCTTTTCAAGTCGCCTAACGTGTCTTTGATCTGCTTGGCAACATCCTGCGCCTTGGATCCACCCACGGCAAAAGCGCGTACCAACCGCGCAAAGTCGTCGACCGTCACCTTGGGGGAAAAATTAATGCTAGCCAGGCCGGCAGTGGTCAGCAATTGGGCGAAACTGCGCTCGGCTTGTCCGCTTTCCAGAGGAATTCCATCCAGCAGAAGCTTGTTACTTGAAACCCCGAGCAGGAATCCCTGGTCTCCCACCTTGGGGAGTGCAGACTGCAATTCGTTCCACGCGGTTTCGAACTGGGTTTCGGTGCGTTTGTGCTCGAAACCATAGAGTCGAACGTACTTCACTAAAATGTTCAGACTATGGACAAAGGCGCTTGCCGAAGCGCTGCGGCCAGCCTGGGATGTGCCTGCGGTCGAGATGGTAATCTCCCGTAATTCTCGATTTCTAGCTGAGGGTAATGCGAAAAAGAGGGCGGCGCACATTACGGAGGTAATAGGCGAACAGACGTGCGAAAATACCACCTGCAGAATGACATACGAGCAATGTCCTTGGTCTCTTTGACAGCGCCGAAAGACCCCAAAAAGCCTCAGGCGACGGTGGGATTTTCCCATTGGATGGAGCGCGTGATTCACGAGTGGCATCGCGCAGCCGCCGACCTCGCTCCCGACCCGGTGCACGATCTACGCGTCGCTCTGCGCCGTTGCCGCTCGATGGCTGACGGGCTGATCGCCATCTCCTCGGACCGCTCCTTCAAGGACATGAAGAAAGCAGGGAAGGAGCTCTTTAGCGCTCTCGGGGAGTTGCGCGACGTGCAGGTGATGGCCGAATGGGTGGCAAAGCTTGGGTCGCCGGACGATCCGGAGACGAAGGCACTGCTCAACTTGCTCGCCCAGCGCGAACACGAGCAAAAAGCGCACGCGGGGGAGGCGATCCGGGCCTTTGACGCGCGTCAATGGCGGAAGTGGGCGAAGGAACTGCCGCGCAAGGCCGCGCGCATCAAGCGGGGGAGTGTGGCATTCAAGCATCTTGCGCTGGAGCGCTGGACCGCTGCGCACGAACTGCATCGCCGCGCCCTGCGCAACCGCTCGCAAGTTGCGTTTCATCAGCTGCGTATCGGCATCAAACGCTTCCGCTACATCGTTGAAAATTTCCTTCCGCAACAGCACGAAGCCTGGAGCGGCGATCTGAAAGAACTGCAGGACCTGCTCGGCGATGTTCATGATCTGGACGTGCTCTGGACGACGGCGACGCAGGTGAACGCCTTCGCCAACGTCGAATCGCGTACGCGCTGGCATTCGGTCGTGCATGAGGCGCGTGAAAAGCGCATTGCGAGGTATCGCGAGCGCATGGTCGGGACGGATTCGCTTTGGCGCGTGTGGCGAAGGGAACTGCCTCAGGGAGATCAGATAGAAGCGGCAGCAATGGCGCGGTTGCGCTTGTGGGCTTCGTTTCTCGATCCGAACTTTGGGCACGCTGAGCGCGTTTCGACTCTGTCGACTCAGCTTTATGACGGCCTCAGCCGGATGAACCTGGTCCCCAGGAGCGAGCACGATTTGCGGAAGATCCTGGTGGCTGCGGCGCTGACGCACGATGTGGGCCGCGCCAAGCGGGAGAAGAGGCACCACAAAGTTTCTTATCGCTGGATTCACCAGATGACGCCACCTCTGGGCTGGAGCGTGCCCGATCTTCGGCTGGCGGCCGCGGTCGCGCGCTTTCATCGCGGGGCGCTGCCGCAGGCGCGCCACAAGTCCTTGCAGGAGTTCGCGCCGGAGGATAAAAAGCTCGCCATTTATCTGGCGGGCGTCCTGCGCCTGACGAATGCTTTGGATGCAGAACGTGATGGTCAGGCGCCGCGTCTCGAAATTGAAGCGAAGGATGGATGCCTTGCGATCTCGGCCGCCGGATATTCTCCGTGGACTTCCGCGGCAGAGGGTGTAGCCGCTGCTCGCCACGTTCTCGAAGTCGTTCTGCGCAGGCCGGTGATGGTGAAGGCCCTAAAGGTCCCGAAATCCGGTGCGAGCCGGTTGAAGGAAGTTCCACGCCAACGCGTTGCCTGACCGAAACCGATCAGATACTTTCCAAGTCTCATCATCCCAGCCAAGCTGGTAACGTCATGAATCATGCCTTCCTGGTTACCCGAGCTGTTGAGTGGCTGCGACGCTATCGGTGTGGAGTTGTGCTTTCGGAACAGGCCTGCGTCAGCGGCGAGATGCCGGATGCGATCGGATGGAAGCGCACCTGCCATTCGGTCTTGGTCGAGTGCAAGATTTCGCGAGCGGATTTCCTGGCGGACCGCAACAAGCCGTTCCGTGTGAAGCCTGAGCTGGGTGTCGGGAGCGAACGTTTCTATCTGGCGCCCAAGGACTTGGTGAAGGTTGAAGAACTTCCGCCGGGCTGGGGATTGCTCGAATATCAAAACCGGTCGATCGAGCTAGTTCGGGCCTCGAAGAAGAATTTGCGCAGCGACGAAGGGTTTCGTTGCGAGATGAATTTGCTTCTGGCGAGCCTGCGCCGAGTGGAGATCCGGATCGAGCCGCAGACGATCACCGAGTTCCTGAAGTGGAAGAACCGCATGGCGGAATACAACCGCGGGAGTTTTCCAGAGGGCGTGACGCCTCCCGAGCAAGAGACGAACTTCTATCTGCGGAGTGAAGCTGAGGCAGGGGAGGGAGTGGAGGCAATGGAGTAGAGAGGCGCAACGCTTCGTTCCTATGGTTTTCTGGATTGAGTGTGGTCGCTGTTAGCTTTAAGATTATTTCGCGCTAGGATGCGATATGGACGTTCGTAAAGAGCCGGGGTGACCTTGACCATGCCTTGCGGTATGGTCGGCGGCCTATGGTCATCCTAGGCCGGTTTAAGTGGCATTCTACGATTTGTCGTTAAGGTGATTTTCAATCACTTACAAGCTCTAACGAGTTTTCAATAACTTAGCCAGAAGAGAACCAAAGCCGAGACTTCCTTGGGCGGTGCAGGTCGCCGCTCCTACTCTTTCTCTCGCATGGATGGGGTAAAGGTGATCCCGACCAGCAATCCTTCCGGCGCCAAGAAGCGGCTGACGATTTGTCCCCACGGCTCGGTCTTGTTCTTGACGAGCATTCGATAGCCTCGCGATTCAAGTTCCGCGGTTGCACTCTCCACATTGTCGACGTCAAACTCAAGCCAAGCTTGAGGCACGGGAATCTCGTCCGGCCAGGAATCCTCTCCAAAACATGATTGCGCTACCTGCGAGAGCGGCCAAAGGGCGAAGGTCTTCGCGCCTTTCAATGCTTCCGTATGAAAATAGCCGCCAGTCTCTTCTTTGAAACGGATACGGAGAGTCTGGATGTAGAGCTTGCGACTCGCAGTCGTCTCACGGACGATCGGACCGAAGCCTGCGATGAACAGAACCGTTGCGCTTCCGATTAGTGCCATGCGGCTCTCCCTTACAACTCCCGCCGCCCTTCCATCGCTTTCAGCATGGTGATCTCGTCGGTGTACTCGATGTCGCTGCCGACGGGGATGCCCATGGCAATGCGGGTGATCTTCACTCCCTGACGGCGCAACTGCTGGGAGAGGTAAGTGGCTGTGGCTTCGCCTTCGACCGTGGGATTGGTGGCGAGGATCACTTCGTCGACGTCGCCCGACTCGACACGGCGAATCAGGTTGTTGATCCGCAATTGCTCGGGACCGACGCCGTGCAGCGGTGAGAGCGAGCCGTGCAGAACGTGGTAAGAGCCGTTGAAGTGCTTGGTCCTCTCGATGGCCGCGATGTTGGTGGGCTCTTCGACCACGCAGACGAGCCGCTGGTTGCGGGTCGGACTCGAACAGTAGACGCAGGGATCGACGTCGGTGATGTTGTTGCAGATCGAGCACAGGCGAAGGCTGGCCTTCACGTCGCGGACGGCGGCGGCGAGCGCTTCGGCGTCGTCCGCGCTCGAGCGAAGAATGTGAAAGGCGAGACGCTGCGCGCTTTTGCTGCCGATGCCGGGCAGCTTCTTCAGTTCGTCGATGAGCCGGGTCATCGGCTCGGCAAATCTTGACATAGAATCGAGTTATCTTCTGAATATCTGGCGAATCTTTGCTATCGGATCAGCTGGTGATCGGGTCATTGGATCATTGAAAATCTCGTTAGACTATCGGTCATCAGCCAGAGGGCAAATCAGCCAATTCGGATCGCTGGATCAGCGAACTTGAACGGTAGAGATCCTTGATCACCCGGTGACCCGATCTCCCGATCATCCGATTCTCACAGTCCTGGAATTCCCATGCCGCCCAGCAGCCCCCCGACGGTCGACTGCATCGACTGATCAATCTTGCGGGCTGCCTCGTTGATGGCGGCGGTGATCAGGTCCTGCAGCATTTCGACGTCGCCGGATTTCACGGCCTCGGGATCGATCTTGAGACTCAACAACTGCTTGCGGCCATCCATCTTGACGGTGACGGTGCCGCCGCCGGAAGAGGCGTCCACCACCGTCTCCTGCATTTTCTTTTGCAGGGTTTCGTATTGCTGCTTGGCTTGCGACATTAACTGCTGGAGGTTGAACCCGCCCATTGCGCCCCTCTCTACTTCTTGTCCCGCTGATCGATGATGGTGCGAATCTCGGCACCGAATTTCTCCTGCAGGCGACGCACGATGGGATCATCTTCGGCGCGTCCCCGGCTGCCACCATTGGATGCACTCTTGCTGCGCGCCGGTGCGGCTTGCGCCGTGCCGCCGGGAAGGACCTTGAATTTTGCTGCCCTGCCCAGGATGCCGCTGGCGGTCGCGATGGCCACGCGCTTGGCGTCGGCGCCCAGCGACATGTCGATCACGGCGGCCGAAGCTGCGACTTTGATGATGATCTCGTTTCCTTCAACGGCCCACTCGCCGGTTTCGAGCATCGAGACCAGCATCCGGTGTCCGGCTTCGGACAAGGCGTTCAGGACGGCGTTCCGCAGGCCGTCGAGACCCGGCGCGGGCTGGCTGACTTCGGCCACAACTTGTGGCTCAGGTGCACGTGACTCGGGCACCCGCTGCGGCGTCGTTTCGCTCGCCGTGTTGGGTGCCGCGCTGCCCATGATGACGGGAGTGGTGCGCGAAGCGGCGGGAGCTGTCTCGGCGGAAAGTTCCGGCTTCGAGGCGCTTTTACGCGCGGAGTCGGCTGCGAACGGCGAAACAACGGCACGCGACGGCGCTCCGGGCGCGGCGCTGCGATTCTCGGGAACCAGAGACGGCTTGGCTGAAATTCTTGCGCTGGATGCGACGCTGCCGCTCACTTCGCTCAACAATTGCTCGATCGGAATCAGCCGTTGAGCATGGGCCATTTTCAACAAGCCAAGCTCGAGGTGGAAGCGCTGCTCCTGCTTGTAGCCGAGTTCGCCGTGAACCCGCAGCATGATCTGCAGATGACGCGCCAGATCCTCTTCGCTGAACAGCTCCGCGATGCGCGCGACGCGGGCGCGCTCGTCGCCCGAGATCTGGAGCAGGGAAGAATCCTTGCCCGCCACTTTGGCCACGGTTGCGTTGCGCAGAAAACGAACGAGCTGGCGGGCGAAGTGGGTGGGATTGTGTCCTTCGCTGATGAGATTGTCGGCGAGGCGCAAGACATCTTCGCTCGAACCACGTGCGACGCCCTGCATGACGTCTTCGAGAATTCCGGAAGGGGCAGCGCCAACGAGTTGACGGACGGATTCGGCGGTCAGGCGTCCGGTGCTCGAGGCGATGGCCTGATCGAGGATCGAGAGCGCGTCGCGCATGGAACCGTCGCCGGCTTCGGCGAGGAGGGCGAGCGCATCTTCGTCGGCTTCGAGGTTTTCTCGGCCAACGAGATCGCGAAGCTGGCCCAGAATGTCTTCAAAGCGAACGGCGCGAAACGAGAAGTGCTGGCAGCGCGAGCGGATGGTCTGCGGAATGTCCTCGGGCTGGGTGGTGGCGAGCATGAACACGACGTGCCCGGGCGGTTCTTCCAGTGTCTTGAGCAGCGCGTTGAAGGCCGCATCGGTGATCTGGTGGGCTTCGTCGAGGATGTAGATCTTGAAGCGATCGCGCGCGGGGCGGTAGCGAGCGGCTTCGCGCAGTTCGCGGATTTCGTCGATGCCGCGATTGGTGGCGGCATCGATCTCGATGACGTCCACGGCGTTTCCGGCACGAATCTCGGTGCACGAGTCGCAAATTCCGCAGGGCTCGGCCACGGGGTGATCGGTGGAGCGGCAATTCAGGGCCATGGCCAGAATGCGCGCGATAGTAGTCTTCCCGATGCCGCGGTGTCCGCTGAAGATGTAGCCGTGTGCGATCCGTCCCTGTTCGATGGCGTTCTTGAGGGTACGGGTAACGTGCTCCTGTCCAATGACTTCGGAGAACTTTTGCGGACGGTACTTGCGCGCCAGAACCTGATAGCTCATGAAAAGAAGCTTCAATTATACGTGAGGAAGCCGGCGTGGCGTTTGCCGCAGTCAGAGGAAAACTCGGGCCGAAAGGGGCACGGGACGCGAGTTTTTCGTGGCGGAATGCTTGCGCCGAAGCCCCGCAGGCTGTAGGCTTTTCGGCGGAATTTAAATACTGGAGCCAAGAGCGGAGGAGAGCTCTCCCCATGCAACTGAAACTTTCCACACGTACAGTGCAGGACATTCTGGTGGTGAACTGCGATGGCCGCATCGTTTTCGGAGAGGAATCGGCCGAACTGCGCGACACCGTCAAGAAATTGCTGGCGCAGAATAACCAGATGGTGCTGAATCTCAGAGGCGTGAGCTACATCGATTCGGGCGGGCTGGGCACGCTGGTCGCTCTTTATACCACGGCGCACAACGCCGGGGGAGCGATCAAGCTGTCAAATCTGACGCAGCGCGTGGGCGACCTTCTGCAGGTGACCAAGCTGCTGACGATCTTCGAGGTGTACGACACCGAAGAAGAAGCCATTCAGTCTTTCCGGAAGGGCGCTGCCGCATAGGTTTTTTCACACGAGCCGGGGACAATGAGTGGTCCCCGGCAATTTCCTAATGACATCGAGAATTGTTTTTGTCCTCGGGTTGCTCGCAGCCGCGAGCACCTTTCTGTCTCCGCCTGCCGCGCTGGCGCTGGGGCTGGCGTTTGGGCTGCTGTTTACGCATCCGTTTGCGAAGCAGTCGGCGAAGTTATCGAAGTATCTGCTGCAAGCGTCGGTGGTGGGACTCGGCTTCGGCATGAACCTGCACGAGGTGGTGCGCACTGGGCGCAGCGGCTTCGTGTATACGCTGCTAGGGATCAGCTTCGCGTTGCTGGTGGGCATGCTGCTCGGGATGCTGCTGCAGGTGCCGAAGATCAGCGCCTACCTGATTTCGACGGGGACGGCAATCTGCGGGGGAAGTGCGATCGCGGCGGTGGGGCCGATCACGGGCGCATCGGATGAGCAGATGGCCGTGTCATTGGGCACGGTGTTCGTGCTGAATTCGGTGGCGTTGCTGATTTTTCCCGCCATCGGCGCGTGGCTGAAGCTGACGCAGAGCCAGTTTGGATTGTGGGCGGCGCTGGCGATCCATGACACGAGTTCCGTGGTGGGAGCAGCGGCGAAGTATGGGGCGTCGGCGTTGCAGGTTGGGACGACCGTGAAGCTGGCGCGGGCGTTGTGGATCGTGCCGCTGTCGGTTGCGACGGCGGTGGTGAAGGGAGCGCGGGCGAAGATTCAGTGGCCGTGGTTCATCGGGCTTTTTTGCATAGCGGCGATTTGTAACACGTATCTGCCGGGGGGAGCGCCCGCGTACACGGTTTTGGTGAAGATCGCGAAGGTAGGATTGACGGCGACGTTGTATCTAATCGGGAGCGGGATTTCGATTGCGACGTTGAAGCAGGTGGGACATCGGCCGCTGGTGCAGGGAATCGTGTTGTGGCTGCTGGTGTCGGTGACGTCGCTGTGGCTGATTTTCAGGGGGTGGGTGAGGTTGTAGTTTCACGGCTGGGGAATTTTCGGGCCTCCGATTTGAGTTTAGTACCGAACAAATGTCGTCCGCTGAAGCGGACTCAGCTTCTTCAACCCTGCTCTCCCAGCACTTACGTGCTGGGCTAATCTCTGCCGCCGCTGCCGTGGCTGGTGCGTTGATGACTCCACAAGTTCGGGCTGATCTCGATGTGTCGTGATGCGTGGCAAAGGCCCCAAATTGATAAGAAGGGCACGATTCAACGTCGATACGGAACAATGTGGCGTCCGCTGAAGCGGACTCAGCTTCTTCAACCCTGCTCTCCCAGCACTTACGTGCTGGGCTAATCTCTGCCGCCGCTGCCGCGGCTGGTGCGTTGATGATTCCACAAGTTTCGAGCTGATCTCGATGTGTCGTGATGCGTGGCAAAGGCCCCAAATTGATAAGAAGGGCACGATTCAACGTCGATACGGAACAATGTGGCGTCCGCTGAAGCGGACTCAGCTTCTTCAACCCTGCTCTCCCAGCACTTACGTGCTGGGCTAATCTCTGCCGCCGCTGCCGCGGCTGGTGCGTTGATGACTCCACAAGTCCAGCTGAGGTCCATGTGCCGCGTGCCGTTATACGCGTGCCGATCGATAGAGCAACACAACGGTCCGATGTGCTCGCTCTCGGAAGAGACTACACAGGAATGGAAGAGGCCGCGGTCAGTACGAGGATCGCGGCCTTTGGCTTTGGCCGATGATGCGACGGAATCTCAGTTCACGTCGCTGAGAACGAGCTGGCTGTAGGGTGCGCCGCCGGTGACACTATCGAGAATGACGATGGTTCTCACCTGGCCCGCTGTCCAAGTGTAGGTAATGTCGAGGCCGGGGATCGGATTCTGCGTTCCCGCCTGCGTCATGATGACTTCGTAGCTGCCCGCCGTGATGGAGGAAATCTCGTTGTGACCTTGATAGGTAAGATTTGAAAGCTGCGGGCTGAGTCCTCCGATCCCAGTGTTGGGAGAGATCACGTAGATGTCGACTGAACCGGCGGTGGGCGCGACGTGAATGAACTTCAGCTTGACGTTTCCGGAGGCGGGAACCACGTTGTCGTCCGGGAAAACGTTCATCGCCATCTGGCTGAAATTTCCGTTGCTGATGATGGTGTTGTCGCCTTTGTTTACCCCGAAGGATGCGTTGAAGAAAGGATTGGTGGTCGTGGCGGTGAGGTAGACATCGAAAAGATGCGTTCCGCTACTAATGCCCTGGTACGCGCCCGCGGTGCCGTAGCTGACGGCCGTGAGGACTTTGTTGTTGTCGATAAAGAGGTCGACGGCCGTGCCTTGAGACCCGGTCGAACCTTGGATGTAACGGAAACGGGAACCGCCGGAGCCGCAACCCGCGGCCAGAAGAATGGAGCCCACGCCGATCAGCACGGCTGCGAGCGGAAGAATTCGGAACAGCTTGCCTCTCATCGCTTCTCTCCTCAAACGAGATGAAAAACAGGCACGCCGCCGCCCCTATGGACCAGTTTGGATGCAAACTGGCGGCGTGCAGATGCCCTGCGCTCCGGGATGATTACGGAAGACAGACGAATGTATAGACGGCGCATCAGGTCAAAGCATGGATAGTATTTGTCGTATGCTGATTTGGCAATGCGGAAGGAGATTCTGGCGACGATCCGGAAGGTGCCTCGGGGAGAGGTGTCCTCGTACGGGGCGATTGCGCGGGCGGCGGGGTTTCCGGGCGCAGCCCGGCAGGTAGTCGCAGCGCTGCGTGGGTCGTTCGATGTGCCGTGGCACCGGATCGTCGGGGCCGGCGGCGAAATCAAGCTGCGCGGGGACTCGGCGATCGAGCAGCGGCTGCGACTGGAGGCCGAGGGAGTTACGTTTCGGGGGCGGCGCGTAAACATGCGGGCGCACGAACATCAGTTTGGCCGGCCGAAACGTAAAGTTTCGTCACGAGCGGGGCGGTTGACGGCTGCGAAGAAACGCGGCGGTGGCAAGGGGAGAACGCGTGCGCGGTGAGTTGCGTATCCCAACGTTCAACACAGGCTGCGGGGAAAGCCTTTGACCGCAAAGGGCGCAAAGAAAAACTGCGTCGCGAGTACCGGGTACCGAGTTGCGAGTAACAAACCTTGAAACGCGGAGGGCGCGGAGAAGGCCGCGGGGAGCGCGGGCAAATCTTCTAACCGCGAAGAGGGTCGCGCTTAGGACCTGCGAACTCTCAGCGGCTTGAGGTCAAGGCATCTTGAACTGCTCATCGATTTCCACCTGGTACCCGGCTACGACACGATTCGTCTCATTCGCCATGCCAACGACGGCCATGAGTTCTTTGAACATGGCGTCGGTCATGCCTTTGTTCCGGGCGCCGGCGGTGTGGGAGGCGATACAGTATCCGCATTGATTGCTCACGCTCACGGCCAGATAGACCATTTCTTTTGTGAGTGGATCGAGGGCGCCGGGAGCCATAATCTGCTTGATGTCCTCCCAGGTGCGCTTGAGGGTGGCGGGATCGCGGGCGATGGCCTTCCAGAAATTGTTGATCCAGTCGGTCTTGCGGGTGGCCATGATGTCGTCGTAGACGGCTTTTACTTCGGGGCTGGCGTCTTTGTATTCGATAAGGCCGAGAGTGGACATGAGGGCTCCGGGTCGAGAGTTGCGTACGAGGAAAGATTAGCAGGGGTGAGGGATTCGTGCGCTTGGGGTTGGTATGAGCGTTGGACGGTGAACCTCAACATGTTTGAGGAACGAATCGAAAGTCGTGGGTAAAATCCCTTCTTAGGCCTGTTAGCGCGGTCGTCCAACAAGGGGTCCTTCGACTGTGTTCGGCATACGCCTCACTCCGCTCAGGATGACAGTGAGAGAGGGCGAGCGATAGGTGAGGACACTCGCCATGCACTTTTGCGGCACATGCATGTGACGGGCGAGGACGCCCGTCCCTCCATCTGCAACGCGCTATTTTTGCGGCGCGGGGAGCTGGCCTTCCAGCAGCGTGCCGAGTTGGTCGGCAGGACAGCGCAGGCCGACGTAGAACTGCCCGAATAGCGCGTAGACGGCGCTGACGTGATCGAAGCGCATTTCGTAGATCAGCTTCTTGAAGACGAGGGGATCGTCGGAGAAGAGGTCGACGCCCCACTCCCAGTCGTCGAAGCCGATGGAGCCGGTGATGATCTGGCGCACTTCTCCGGCGTAGCGGCGGCCAACGAGTCCGTGCTCGTTCATCTGGCGCGCGCGTTCTTCGATGGGGAGCGTGTACCAGTTCTTGTCTTCCCCGCGTTTGCGGTCCATTGGGTAAAAGCAGGCGTAGCGGTTCGGCGGGATGGCGGGGAAGAGGCGCGGCCGCATCGCTTCTTTTTGGCGCGCGAGTGTCTGTTCGATTTCTTTTTTCCACTCGTCGGAATGCGGCTCGATGCCGCGCTCAACGAGCGTTTTGTAGACCTTTGTGGTCGATTCGTAGAGGCCGAGTTCGATGATGGAGAGATAGGAAGTGGTCGGTTCCCAGTATTCGCTGAGGCGCAGTTGCGCGAGTTGCAGTTCGGCGCGATTGAGGTCGTCGAAGGACTCGCGGAAGTGAACGAACATCAGATCGCCCTTGTGGCCGATGAGCGAGTAGAAGGCGGACTGACCGGCGGCGTTCTGCTCCATTTGAGCGAGGACGGGCACGGCCTCGACAACGATAGCGCGGCGATCGGCGGGAGGGAGAGCGCGCCAGGCGGTCCAGCGGAAGCGCATCATCTGGTGGAGGACGCTGTAGCCCTCGATGGTCAGGGGGACGGCAGGGATTTCTCCGGTGGCAGCTTCGGTGGCGAATGGTCTGGTGGACATGGCAGGTCCTCTGAAGTGAAAAACTATTGTAACTGCCGCGGACGGGGGGCGGAAATCCCGGGGGTACATGGGTTCCCCCAAAGGGCGCAGAGGTCTCGCACCGACGTGGAAAAAGCTTTTAACCGCAAAGATCGCAAAGAAAAACCGCAAAGGCCGCAAAGAACGGATAACCGCGAAGGGCGGATCACCACACCGAGGGCGCCGAGGGTCACAGAGCGGCCAATACACAGGCGCGGCGTTTACAATACGCGGATACCGCGAGGAAGTGCTTACAGAAATGTCGAAACTGCTGTGTTGTCTGCTGGTGGTGGCTTGGGTCTGTCCGGGCGTTTTTGGCCAGGGCCGGCGGATCTGGGTGTTGCAAGAGCCGGACTCGATCGGGGAGTACGATCCGGCGACGTTTGCTGTCAAGCAGACACAGAAGGTCCCGGAAGATGTGTTGAAGGCGGCGCGCATCCTGCAGATTAATGCCAAGGGGCAGATGCTGTTCGCGCCGAATACCGATGATCCGTCGCCGGACGTGGGGAAGAACGGCGAACGCTTCTGGTTCTGGGATGGGCAGGCGACCACGATGCTGGGACGCGAGATCATCCGCGTGTCAGCGCCGTCGGGTTCGAACCAGAAGGTGACGGAGTCGTCGCCGTGGCCATTTCTTTCGACCGATGGGCTGCACCTGTTCTGGTTCACCAACGAGTTCGACAAGATGACGCGGGACAACATGGAGTTGTCGGTGACAACGACGTTTCATTCGTGGCAGTCGGCACTGAGTGGGAGAGACAAGCAAGACGTGGTGTCGATTGATTTTCCGGATTGCCGGTGTGCGACGGGCGCATGTTCAGAGACATGCCCGGAGGTCCGGTTCTGGATTCCGGATGCAGGCGTAGATGACTACTTCATGCTGACGCGTTTGGTTCAGGGCACGACGGAAACGAAATACGTGAGCAGCAGCCTTTACCTGCATTCGGGTGGGACGTGGGTTCCGACGGAGTTGAAGCAGCCCTTGCAGAGGGTGCTGGACAGCGCGGAGCATGGCGCGGTGATCCTGAGCGCGATCCTGGATACGGGTTGCTGCGGCTGGGAGAATCAGAGTGACGACCAGACGGTGCTGCTGAGTTACGGTAAGAGCGTGGTGGTGTTCGACGAGCGCGAGCAGTTCAAGAATCCCGATTACGACGTGAGCTTCTTCACCGAGAATGCGAAGCTGTCGCCGGACCAGAGTTCGGTGGCGATGACGATCGAGGCGAGCTCGAAATCGAGTCAGCCGATCCAGCTCTCGGAGCAGGGGCAGGGGGATGCGGCGGAGTCCCTGAGAATTCGCAAGGCGCTGGCAGAGCTTCCCGTGGTGCAGGTGGTGACGGCGACGGAGCCGGTGAAGCGGACTGCGTTCCTGCCGCGTGCGGTGCTGGTGGGATGGCTGAACGAGAAAGAGATTTTGATCGTCGAAAATAAGCTGTTGGTCGCGTACAACGTTGCGGCCGGGACAAGAAGGAAGTCGACGATCCGGGTGGACGATCCGGCGTACGCGTTCGTGCGATGAAGCGCAGAGGGGATCATCCCCATTTGCAAGAACGAGAAATGAAGTAACCCGCAATTTGTGGAGCTACGCTCCACCGGACAGCCGAGGGCGGCTGTCCCCACGCAGCCAGTGGAGAAGTCGCGCGTGCCAACCAGGATGTGCCGCTAGTCCGACCAACGCTGCGGTCGGCGATCCCACCGGTGGGACTTCACCTTCGTCAGTAAAGGAGCATCGAGTGGCCCGGCGTCGCTGAGAGCCATGTTTTGGCGCACGTGGTCGAACTTGCGCATGCCGATAATGGTCGTGCTGACTGCCGGGTGAGAGATCACAAAGCGCAAGGACATCTCGGGGAGGGTCATGCCTGGGGGCGTGAGTTGCTTGAGGGAGTCGACGCGGGGCAGCGTGGCGGCGAGATTCTCGGGGCCGAAGTAGCGGGCGCGCCAGTCGCTCGAGGGGAATTTCGTTTGCGGCGTCATTTTGCCGCCGAGGCTGCCTTCGTCGAGCGGAACGCGGGCGATCACACCGATGTTCAATTCCTGGCAGAGTGGGAAGAGCTTGTCTTCGGGTGCCTGGTCGAAGATGTTGTAAATCACCTGCACGACGTCGACGAGGCCGGTGCGGATGGCTTTCAGGCCATTTTCGGGTTCCCAACGGTTCAGGCTGAGGCCGAAGAAACGGATCACGCCATCGTTCTTTAGTTTTTCTACGGTGCTGCGGAATTCGGGGTGGTCGGTCCAGCTATCGTCCCACACGTGAAGCTGAAGGATGTCGATGGAGTCGGACTTCAGTTTCTCGCGGATGCGGTTCGCGTATTTGAAAACGTGATCGGCGGGGAAGACATCGGTGTATTTGTCTTTTGGCGAGGCGGGCCAGCGCAGGTTTTTGGGAGGAATCTTCGAGGCGGCGTAAATGCGCTTGCCTTTGTTTTTGGTGAGCGCTTCGCCGAGGAGGCCGTCGCTTTTGCCGTCGCCGTAGGCCCAGGCCGTGTCGAAGAGGTTGCAGCCGAGGTCGATGGCGAGTTGGATGGCCTGGCGCGACTCGTCGTCGTTGGACTCGCTCCAGCCGCTCATTCCCCAAAGCCCGTGCGCGATGTCGCTGACTTGAAAACCGGTACGGCCGAGGGCGCGGTATTTCATGCGTCTTTCTCCGTGTGGATTTTGTGCGTGGTGCGCGAACAAGGGTAACAGAACCGGTGGGGTCGGGCTTAAGGCGTGGCAAACCGGGCGACATCCGAAACGGCGCCTAAAGGCACGTTGATTCGCGTGGTCCGTACGGCACGCATAAATGCGTGCCCTGATACAAATCACACTTGCACTACAGGCTGCTTAGCGGCGGGCAGGCCAAAGAACAGAAGATCGGCGATTCGAGGCGTAGACGATGGCCAGGATCAGGAACGAGGCGAGCAACAGGAAGAGCGAGGTGCGGCCGGCGGAAACGAAGTCGAGAGCTTGCACGTTGTCGTAGATCGAAACGGAAACGGTGCGCGTGACGCCGGGGATGTTGCCGCCAACCATCAGTACGACGCCGAATTCGCCCAGCGTGTGGGCAAAGGTGAGGACAAGGCCAGTCATGAGGCCGTTGAAGGAAAGCGGGAGAATGATGCGGAGGAAGGTCCGCAGGCGAGAGGCGCCGAGAACCTGGGAGGCGGCGATCAGTTTGGGGTCGACGGCGGAGAAGGCTGTCGCGAGCGGCTGCACCATGAACGGGAGGCTGTAGACGATGGAGGCAACCACGAGCCCGGAGAATGTGAAGGGCAGGTTGCTGCCCGAGATTGCGGCGTAGGCGCGTCCGAAGGGGCTGCGCGGTCCGAGAGCGATGAGCAGATAGAAGCCGAGAACGGTCGGTGGCAGGACGAGCGGAAGTGCGACGATGGCTTCGACGAGAAATTTCCAGTGCCAGCGGGAAAATGCGAGCCATAGGGCGATGGGGATGCCAATGAGGAGCAGGAGCACACAGACGATGAGGTCGAGGCGTAGCGTCAGTAGGAGAGCTTGCCAGTCCATGGGTGCTCAGGTGAGCGAAGTGGACATCTTACGGCAAGGGCGTCGGTGACAGAAAGAGGGGGAGGGGTTGGGGATCGTAAAATAACGTGCTTGCCTTCCGATCGTGATTTCGGGCGCCTGTGCGTGGTGCTGGTGGCCACGCGGAATCCTCTGAATCTAGGCGCGGCGGCGCGCGCGATGAGCAATTTTGGGTTCGCGCGGTTGAGGGTTGTGAACCCGTATGAAGTTGCCTTCCGCGAGGCGCGCTCGGCAGTAGGAGCGGCCGAGTTGTTGAAGAACGCTGAGGAGTACGGTTCGGTCGCCGAGGCGGTGGCGGATTGTTCGTTGGTCGTCGGAACGACGGCGGTGCGAAATCGCGAATTGCAGCATCGCATGCATGCGTTGCCCGAAGGGGCACGGATGATTCGGCAGCGGCTGCGTTCGGGCGAGGTCGCGCTTCTGTTCGGGTCGGAAAAAACTGGGCTGTCGAACGAAGCGCTGAGTCATTGTCACTGGCTGCTGCGGATTCCGACGCGCGAAGAGCATCCGTCGATGAATCTGGGGCAGGCGGCGGCGCTGTGTCTTTATGAAATTGCGCGGAGTGCGCCGCGGGGAATCCGGAGTGCGAAGTCGAAGGGGGCGTCGGCGGGGAGCCTGGAACGGATCACGCAAGAGTTGCTGGAGGCGCTGCGGGTCAGCGGATATCTCAAGGCGGAGCGGAGCGCGGTGTCGGAGGCGAAGGTGCGGAGGATGGTGCGGCGGCTAGGACTGCAGGCCGAGGATGCGGAGGTGCTGCTGGGAATGCTGAAACAGATGCTGTGGAAGATGCGGACATCGGAGAGCAGGAGTTAGTCTCCCAGGTTAGCGTCCAAAGGGCGGACGCGAACCTGGGGCACCAATTCGTTTTGCCCTATCGGAATGCTGCCGCGGCAGACATCGCCGCGGCCGGACAGCCGAGGGCGGCTGTCCCCACGTGGCCTGTGGTGGGCTACACAGCTGCTTCTTCGCTGCGCTCGGGATAACTCTGTCGGTGGGGTGTGGCAAGAAGCCCTTATGGCAGCCCGAGTGAAGCCGCGATTGCTTTCTTGTATTCCTTCGCTTTCGCAATAGCTTCTTCTTCTTTCACGGTTAGCAAAACCTGGTCGCGCATGACGACACGGCCGCCGATTACGACCGTGGTGACGTCATCTCCTTTCAGCGAGTAGGCGAGTTGGGAGTAGACGTGGTAGATGGGGACGGCGTTGGGGCGATCGAGGCGGATCAGGATCACGTCGGCTTTCTTGCCGGGTTCGAGTGAGCCGATTTCTTTTTCCATGTGGAGAGCGCGGGCGCCGTCGATGGTGGCCATCTCGACGACGGCCTTCGCGTTCAGCGCAAGCGGATCGTTCTTCGTGATTTTCGCCAGCTTCGCGGCGAGATCCATCTCTTCCATCAGGTCGAGGTCGTTATTGCTGCCGGCCGGTCCGTCGGTGCCGAGGCCGACCGCGACTCCCGCGGCACGCATTTCCGGAACGGGCGAGACGCCGCTGGCGAGCATCATGTTGCTGGATGGGTTGTGGACACAACCGACATTGTGCTGAGCCAAGGTCTTGCGGTCGGCTTCGTCGACGAAGATGCAATGGGCCGCTACGACGTCGGGGCCGAGCAAGCCCAGCGTTTGCAGGTATTGCACGGGGCTGGCGCCATTCTGCTTCTCGCTGTCGTCGCGCTCTTTTTTCATTTCGGCGACGTGAATGAGGATCGGCGCATGGTGCTTGCGGGCCAGGGTGGCGGCGTCTTCGAGAGTCTTCCGCGAGCAGGTGTAAATCGAGTGCGGCGCGACGGCGGCATGGATCAGCGGATCGCCTTGCCATTTCTGCAGGAATTTTTCAGTGTAGAGGATCATCGCGGCTTCGCTCTTGTTGTCGGGGGCGGGGAAATCGAGCCAGGTTTCGCCGAGTACGCCGCGCATGCCGGCGGCTTTGGTTTCTTCGGCGACGGCATCTTCGAAGTAATACATGTCGGCGAAGGTGGTGACGCCGAAGCGGATCTGCTCAGCGGCGGCGAGGCGCGTGCCCCAGCGCACGAAATCCTCGTTCACGTTTTTGGCTTCGGCGGGGAAGATGTATTTGCGGAGCCAGTCGTCGAGGGTGACGTCGTCGTGCAGGCCACGGAGCAGGGTCATGGGGACATGCGTGTGCCCGTTGATGAAACCAGGCATGACGAGCTTGCCGCTGGCGTCGATGGTTTGCTTGGCGGAGAACTGGCTCTCGATGTCCTGTCGCGGACCGACGGCGACGATTGAATCTCCGCTGATGGCAATGCTGCCGTCGTCGTAGATGTGGCGAGCCGGGTCCATCGAGACAACGAGGCCGCCGGTGATGAGCAGGTCGGCAGGTTTCTTTGTCGGAGCGGGCGGAGTCTGGGCGCGGAGGGCGGTGAGAAGAAGAAAGGCGAGCAGAATTTGCGTTCCGAAGCGCGAGGCGGTTGAGGTCATGCGCACGAGATTACTGTGTGCGGCGGGATTGTGGCAAAGGGGTGGTCTCAGGGCAGCGGAGCGCTGCTCCGCTGGACAGCCGAGGGCGGCTGTCCCCACGCGAGCTGTTGTCAGCCCTAGGATCTCGAAACGGTTTGTATGCTTACCGGAACCACTGCCACTACTTTTCCATCAGCAGGACTTTTTCTGCGTCGTCGATTTCGGTGAGTTTAACTTCAATCACCTCATTCATGGTGGTCTGGACGAGACGACCGACGAAGGCGGCTTCGATCGGGAGTTCGCGGTGGCCACGGTCGATGAGCACGCAAAGTTGAACCCGGCGCGGGCGTCCGTGGTCGAACAGGGCGTCGAGCGCGGCACGGATGGTGCGGCCGGTGAAAAGGACGTCGTCGGTGAGGACGATGTTTTTGTCGGCAATATCGATACCGATGTCTGATTTCTGGACGACGGGACGCGGTCCGAGGGTGGAAAGATCGTCGCGGTAGAAGGTGATGTCGAGGGTACCGACCGGAACGGGCTTCTTTTCGACGCGGCCGATGAACTTTGCCAGGCGCTGGGCGATGGGGACACCTCGGCGCTTGATGCCTACCAGCCCCAAGTCTTCAGAGCCTCCGTTTTTTTCCATAATCTCGTGAGCCAGACGGACGAGAGTGCGCTCGATTTCAGACGCAGACATGAGCTGCGCTTTCTGGCGCAGCCCCGACTTAGGAGCTGTATTTTTGGTAGCCATGACCGGGTTGCATCATACCCGTCCGAGCGCGAGGCGGCAAGGATGTTAAGCAGCTTTGCGAATGAGGTCGAGCGCCTGCTCGGTGGTGACGAACTTCGCGCCGAGAGCCTTGAGTTCCGCGTGGGTTTTCTTGCTTTCTTCCGGATTGAGGGTCTCGATTGCGTCGTCGATGACGGAGACGGCGCGGCCGCGCTCAAGTAGTCCCTTGGCGGCGAAGCGGACGCAGTACTCGGTGACCACGCCGAAGACGAGAAACTCCGCGTCTCGGGGAAGCTTGTCGACGAGCGAGTGCGCGTGATGGGTCTCGAAGATATCGAGGGTCTGCTTTTCGAGGAGGATCTGCTGGTGATCGAAGAGATTTTCCGGAAGCTTGGCGGCGGGATCGTTGGGAACGCGGGCGAGTTTGCTGGTGGTGGCATGCTCGATGTACTCGCTGCCGGGTGTTCCTTTGACGCAGTGCGGAGGGAAGGTCGCGAACTCCGGGTCGTCGGGCCGGTGGTAGCAGCCGTGGGAAACGTAGAAGACGTGACCCCGGCGGGCGGCGTCGGTGAGTCTCTTGACGTTGGGCAGCAGTTTTTCGGCGCCGGGGACGTAAAGCTTGCCCCCGGGTAGCATGAAGTCGGCCTGCATATCGACGCCCCAGAGAATGACGTTGCGAGAAACCATGCGGTGAGGACCCCCTCGTCCGAGATTACACCTTCCAGGAAATAGACGATCGGCTCTGTCTTCTCGAGCCACGCCAGTTTGTATACTGGCCAGCGCCTGAAGGCGCATTTTGTTTCACGTCCCGGACGGCGCGCCTGAAGGCGCGCCCTGATACGAATCGTCCGGGATGATGCTGGGTAAGTTTCGATGCCGAAGGGTATCGGCTGTTTGAGTCCGAGTAGCGAGTGGCGTGAGCCCATGCCTTGACCGTCTTGGATTCTCGCAGGCACATGAATGAGTGCCAGATGTGAATCGTTGGTGTACCGGTCTCACAGTTCTGACGACGAGTTCCTGTATCGATGGAGGAGGAATGGCACACGTAGAGGCAGGAAAAGCGAGCCCAAAAACGCGGCTGGTGATCCGCAATATCGGGTTGTTGCTGAGCGGGGATCTGGAGAATCCGATTCTCGATGCGGACACCGTCGTCGCGGTCGATGGGAAGATCGCAGCGGTTGGGAAAGAGAAGGATCTGGACACCGAGGGTGCGACGTCGGTGATTGACGCGAAGGGGACGGCGCTCGCGCCGGGGTTGATAGATAGCCACGTGCATCCGGTGGCGGGCGACTGGACGCCGCGGCAGAACCAGCTGGGATGGATCGATAGCTCCATGCACGGCGGCGTGACGACGATGATCTCGGCGGGAGAAGTCCATACGCCGGGACGGCCGAAGGATGTAGTCGGTGTAAAGGCGATGGCCATCTTCGCGCAGCGGACGTTCACGGCGTTTCGGCCGGGAGGGGTGAGGATTCACGCGGGCGCGCCGGTCATTGAGCACGGGATGGTGGAAGAAGACTTCAAAGAGCTGGCGGCGGCGGGCGTAACCATGCTCGGGGAGGTGGGTTTGGGGAGCGTGAAGGATGGCGCGACCGCCAAGCAGATGGTGGGCTGGGCTCGGAAATATGGGATTCAGAGCACGATTCACACAGGTGGGCCGTCGATTCCGGGGTCGAGCCTGATTGACCGGGATATCGTGCTGGCCGCGGATGCGGATGTGATCGGGCACATCAATGGCGGGCACACCGCGCTTCCCGACGATCAGATTGTCGATTTGTGCGAGAAGTCGTCACGTGCACTGGAAATTGTGCATAACGGAAACGAGCGAGCGGCTTTGTTGACGCTGCGCACGGCGCGCGAGCTAAATCAGCTGCATCGGGTCATCCTGGGAACAGACTCCCCGGCTGGGTCGGGAGTGCAGCCGCTCGGGATTGTGCGCCTCGTGTCAATGCTGAGTTCGATCGGGGAGATCCCGGCGGAGGTTGCGCTGTGCTTCGCGACGGGGAACACGGCGAAGATCCGAAAGCTGACCTGCGGTCGCATTGCGGCTGGGTGCGACGCGACGTTCGTGATGATGGATAAGGCGCAGCATTCGTCGGGTAGCACGCTTTTAAAGAGCATTCAGGCTGGGGATCTGCCGGGCATCGGGATGGTGGTGATCGACGGCTTGGTCAGCGCGCAGCGCAGCAGGAACACACCTCCAGCGACGAGGGTGCCGGAGGTGGTGAATGGGTAAGGTATCTGATTGCACGATTAGACTTCAGGAAAGAAAAACAACCGCAAAGATCGCAAAGAAGAGGTGCGAACATCGCAAAGGCACTTAGCCGCGCTGTGACGCGAACGACATGGCCGGAACCCGCCTAGGGCCAATGTAGACGGCCACTGGAGGCGTTGAGCCTTAGCGGAGTCCGTCCTCGCCTTTGATTTGATCCTTGGTCAGGCCACCGACGCGCGGAAGAGGCCGGCCGCTATCGGTCACAGCAACAGCGACCATGATCTCGTTGGCGCGCGGAGCGTCGTTGAGGCGTACCTCCATTCCATCGAAGTGGCTGCGAACGAAAGCAGCGTCCTTATGACCGAGAGGGATGTCGAGGACGACGCCGAGACCGCCGCGCTTTTTATTTGACGGGATGAGTGCGGCGCCTTTGCCGAGAACGCGGCGTACGGGTGTGCCCAGTTTCGGGTGGAGAATCGCGGCGGCGTGTTCGAGTTCTCCGTTCTCGCCGACAGCGGCGGCTTTGCCGTAGCTTTCGACCGTGTTGGCCGGGATGCCAAGCGCGGCGACAGCTTTCGTTGTCAGAAGTTCGCCGAGTTCTTCGCCGATGGTCATGAGGTCCGAGAGGTCTTCGGTATATTTTCCGGCAAATGGATTCTCAATGACGGCAACGGCGGCGGCGCGGCGGGTGGGCGGGGCGATCTTACGATCCATTTCCGTGTGAGTCTCTTCCACAAACACGGCAATTTTGCGGATGGCGGCTTTCATCGCAGTCCGTCCTCTCCCTTGATCTCGGAGGCCTTCAGGCCGCCAACGCGAGCGTGAACGCGGGGGCCGGTCGTCATGACGAGTGCCAGCAGAAGCTCGTCGGCGCGAGGCGCGTCGTTGAGTCCGACCTCCATGGCGTCGAAGTGGCTGCGCACGTAGGACGCGTTGATGTGGGTGATGGGCACGTCGAGGCGAGCGCCGGGACCACCGACTTTCTTGGTGGAGGCGACGATCGCCTTGGTGCCACCGAGAACTTCACGCATGGCATAGCCGCCGGGGACGTGCCACAGGGCGCCGTGCTCGATTTCTCCGGAACTGCCGACGATCGCGCCCTTGCCGTAGCCTTCGATTGTTTTAGGATCGCCGCCGAGAACGTCGACCAGAGTTTTCGCCAGCGAGAGGCCGAGAGGCTTGAGGTCGTCCATGAAACCGGCGATGTCGGGGACGTATTTGGCGGCGTACGGGTTGTGGATGATTGCGAGAGCCGCGGCGCGTTTGAGTGGAGTGGTCGCGACCGGCCCGCCTTCGTGAAAAATCTCCTCTACCACAGTGAGCCGCTTGCGGATTCGGACCTCAGGCATGGACCAGACCTCTTTCGACATGGACGGTCGCAGGCTGCGCGAGTTGCAAGGTATCACCGACAACGCGCGTTTGTCCCTGCAAATGGAGGGCGGCGGCACCGATGAGGCCAGCGGCAAGCACCCGCCGAGCGCGTCCCTCTCCGCTGGTGAGTGCGCTGGAAATTTCTCGATCGGTCAATGCGCCGACTTTTTGCGTCACCAGGCGTTCACCTAAATCGTTGTCGGGAGCGAGGTCTCGGGCGGGGACGCGCAGAACGGCCGGATGGCCGGGGAGGTCAACGGCGTTCGCGATGATGGTGGCGGCGGCGTCGGCCATGGCGGCGGTTTTGGCGAGGACGGTGACGGCGTCGGCGATGCCGAGCGAGAAGCTGCGCCCACGCCATCCGCTGGTGGCGATGCCGCGAACTGGTTGATCGGCGGTGAGCGTCGCAGTGCCGAAGAGCGAAGGACGGTCCGGGCGCTCGACCATTCCGACGACGAAGTGCTGGCCGGGTTCGAGGTGAATGGCGATGTCGCCCCCGTCGTTGACGTAAGCTTTGTTGATCGAGGCGGCGTTGGTCATGGCGTGGAGAATTTCTTCGGCGACGGCTCCGGCGACGGCCGCCATGGGCGTGATGAAGGCTTGTGCGGAGTAAGGCATCACGGCGCCGGCCATGCGGCGGGCAGTCACACCGGTGGGCCAACATTCAGCATTCTGTTCGCGGCGCAAAAGGGGGAGTTCGGCACAGAGTTCGTCGAGGACGGTCACAAACCGCGCAGAGGCGGCGTGATAGGCGAGCTGAATGTGATCGGTTGGGCCGAAGGCCTCGAGGATGAGGTCGATCGGACCGTCGTTGAGGTGCAGACGGCGTCCATCGGGGAGAAGACGAATCTGGGCGCGCGGCATCAGGGCGCCTCCGGCGGCTTCGCGGGAGCGAGCGGCCAGGGATTGTCGGTGCGCGCGGAGACCCGGCGTCGGGACTCGTCCGTGCTGATCGAAGACAGCGAGCGCACGTGATCGACGTAACCGCCGAGTTCGGCGTAGTCCTGCAGCCTCAAAGTGAATTCGATCGGGGCCACGAGCGCCGGAGTGGGAACGTAGCCGAAAGCGTTTGCGGGCATGCGCGTGACGTCGACCATGAAGGTGATCCCGCCGCCAGGCCATAGGTAAACGGGAGCCCCGCCGCAGGTGACGCGTGTGAGCGCGTCGCGCACGGAGCGCGTGAGGCGGACGGGATTTTCGGTCACGCCGGCGCGGAGAGAACCGCCCGCGCCTCCCATGAAGAGAACCGTGCACAACGCCGGTTCGCAGTTTTCCTTGATACGGGCGACGGATTCTTTGAGGGTAGCGGGGAGTTCTTTCTCGACAGGCTGCAGTGATTCATCGAGTTCGAAATATGCAGAATGTTCGCCCGTGGTGCTGACCATCAACAGGCGAAGACCGGCCCAGGCTTCTTTGGGATCGAAGGGCTGCAGGATAGAGAGGGGATCGTCGATATTTGTTCCGCCCCAGGCAGTGCCGGGTTCCGCGACTTTGAAGTAGCGGCCGGGCGTGGAACGGCGGCCCTTCATCTTGATTCCAGTCTCGGAGACGCCGAGTAATTTTCCGGCCTGATGTTCGGAAAGAACGCCGGTGATGTGGTCGTCGACGACAACCACGTCGTCCACTTTGCCGAACCATTGCTTGGCGAACATGCCAATGGTGGCCGAGCCGCAGCCTACGCGCATGCGCTCTTCAAACACGCCGTCGACGACAGGAGGCTTACCGGCTTGCACTACGACGGAGGCGCCTTCATCAACCTTCAGTTCGACCGACTTGCCGTTGCTGAGATCGAGCAGCGTCTGGCAGGTGACCGTGCCTTCATGCCGGCTGCCGCCGGTAAGATGACGAACGCCGCCGAGCGACAGCATCTGCGAGCCGTATTCGGAGGTGGTGACGTGGCCGACGGCCTCGCCCTGGGCGCGCACGGTGTTCTGCTCGGAGCCGAGAAATCGATCGGTATCGATCTTCAACTTGACGCCGCAGTAGCTGAAGATGCCCTCGGTGACGACCGTCACCATGTCAACGCCCTTGACTTCCGACGAGATGATAAAGGGCGCGGGTTTGTAATCGGGATAAGTGGTGCCGGCGCCAATCGCGGTGACGAAGGTTTCCTGTCCAGTGACGAGATTGCCGTCCCATTCGCGGTCGCGCTCAAGAAAGGGGACGACGGTTTCGCCGCGGGACACGGCGCGATCAAGGACCACGTGCGGTTCGATGCGGACGAGCGTGCCATTCTGGTTGCCGTAGCGATCGCACGAGCCGAGACGCCCGGGCTTGATGTAGCAGAGAACGGGGCAGGCGTCGCAGCGAATGGCATCGTCGTCAGGCATGGGACGGGCCTCCACGAGATGCGAGGATCGCGGCGCGAACGCGATCGGGAGTGGCTGGTACGCGGCGGATGCGCACGCCGGTCGCGTCGTAGATGGCATTCAGAATGGCAGGCGCTGTGGGGATGACGGCTTGTTCGCCGATACCCTTGGCGCCGAATGGGCCGATTGGCGACGGGTCCTCGATGAGGATCGACTCGACGGGCGGCATGTCGCCAGCGGAGGGGATGAGATAGTCGTGAAGGTTTTCGCCCTTGCCGGGAAAGAACTCTTCCATCAATGCTTGCCCGAGGCCTTGCGCGGCGCCGCCTTCGATTTGGCCTTCGATGAGAGTGGGATTGATCGCGCGCCCCACGTCGTGGGCAGCGGTGATCTTGAGAACTTTTACTGTGCCGAGGTCGGTATCGACGGCAACCTCGGCCATGTGTGCGCCGAAGCCGAAGACAGCATAGGGTATGCCCTGACCGTTCTTGTCGAGCGGACTGGTGGGCGGGTCGAAGGTGGCTTCCGCAGTGATGATGTAGCCATAGGCGTCGAGCGGAAGGGCGGTGAGATCAACCCTGCGGCCGGTTAGTTCGACGATGAGCGCATCGTCTTCGAGGGTCAGGCTTGTGTCGTCTTCCGACGCATTTGCCAAGGCGCACATGGCATCGCGGAGCTTCTTGCCGGCCATGGCGGCGGCTTTGCCGGTGACGAAGGTCTGGCGCGAGGCAGATGTCTTGCCGCAATCGGGCGTGATGGCGGTATCGCCAGAGACAAGATCGAAGTGATCGATGGGGATGCCCATGGCGTCGGCACAGATCTGCGTGACGATCGTGTTCGAGCCTTGACCGATGTCGACGGCGCCCTGGTGAAGGGCGATGCGGCCGTTGGATCTTAAGCCAACGCGAATCGTCGACGGATTGGGAAGGGAAGTGTTCCCGCAGCCGTACCACATACCGGCGATGCCGACACCCCGACGAATCGGGCTGAGAATTGTGGCGTTGAAGTCGGCGGCACCTTGGCGAGCGGCGACCCAGTGGGGTCGAACAGCTTCGAAACAGGCGCGAATGCCAACGCCTTCGCCGAGGACCTGGCCGGTGACGGTGGGTGTGTTGTCCTCGAGCGAATTCAGGATGCGGAACTCGAGGCGATCGATCCCGAGCTTGTCGGCGAGTTGATCGTAGACCTGCTCCTGTGCGATCGCAGTTTGAGGAACGCCGAAACCGCGGAAAGCTCCGGCGGGAACCAGATGCGTGTGCACGGCACGTGTGACAGCACGATAGTTGGGGACGACATACGGACCCGAGGCGTGCACGGGAACGCGCTTGGCGACTGTCGGGCCCCAGGAAGAGTAGGCACCGGTGTTGAAGTCGGCGGTGAAGTCGAGGGCGACGAGTTTGCCATCGCGATTGGCGCCTGCTCGCAGACGCATGCGGGCGGGGTGACGCTTGGTAGTCGAGAGGATTGATTCGATGCGTGAATAGACCATCCGCACTGGACGCTTCAGATGCCAGGCGGCCAGCGCGATGAAGGGCTGCACCGAAAGATCAAGCTTGGAGCCGAAGCCTCCGCCGACAGCGGTTGGGATGATGCGAACGGCTTCGGGCGCGAGGCCGAGGATCTTCGCGATGTCGGCGCGATCCATGTAGGGAGACTGCGTGCAGGCCTGCACCTCGATGCAGTTGCCGACCCGGCGCGCGAAGCCAGCTTCGGGCTCGATGTACGCATGCTCGACGAAGCCGGTTTCGTATTCGTCTTCGACAACGACGTCGGCTTCCGCGAGAGCACGATCGACATCGCCGCGGACGACTCGTCCGCCGGTGAGGACATTGTTGGGGCGGTGGAGGTCAGGATGGAGCTGGGTGGCTTCGGACGAGAGCGCCGCGTCGATCGTGGTAAGAGGCTCGAGAACCTCCCAGGAAACTGGAAATTCGGAAGGATCCAAGGCTTCGATCGCATCGGGTTCGGCCACGACAATGGCGACGGCTTCGCCACGGAAGCGAGCTTCGTCGCGGGCGAAGACGGGCTGGTCGGCAAAGTCGGGAATGACGCCATAGCGGTCGATTCCGGGGACATCTTTCGAGGTGAAGACCGCGTGGACGCCGGGATGGGTCGCAACGTACCGGTCGAGATCCCCAAAGCGAAAGCGGGCGCGGTGGTGCGGGCAACGGATGGCGCGGACAGAGAGACAGTCGGCGGGTGTTTCGTCGGCGCCGAAAATTTCGGAGCCGCTGACTTTGCCTGCGCCGTCAACGCGAACGAGGCGGCTGCCGACGGCATGGCCGGCCTCGGGAGATGACGAAGCGCTGGATTGGACACCCGCGCCGAGGATGGCGTTCACGATTTTCCGGTAGCCGGTGCAGCGGCAGAGAACTCCGCCGATGGCGTCGAGTACATCGACTTCGATTGGAGCGGGGTTCTGCTCCAGGAGCGCGGTCGCGGAGATCAGCATGCCGGGAGTGCAAGCACCGCATTGCGCGGCGCCATGACACAGAAACGAATTCTGCAGGCGATCGAACAGCGGCGGACGATTGGCCAAGCCTTCTACAGTGGTGATCTCGTGGCCCTCGGCTTGCGCCACGGGAACAAGGCACGAGCAGACGGGATCGCCATCGAGCAAGACGGTGCAGGCACCGCAGTCTCCCGCATCGCAGCCGACTTTGGTGCCGGTGAGACCCAGATTCTCGCGCAGCACGCGCGAGAGGCGACGCACCGGCGGTGTGGACACTCTGACCTGGCTTCCGTTCACGGTGAAGGCGAACGTGGATTCGACCTCGTGAAGGATGGGCGGCGTGGCGACCACGTTAGTGGGCCTCCACGCAGGATTCGAGAGCACGCCGGATGAGAGTGAGAGCGGCGTCGTTGCGATACGGAGCGGTGGCCCGGACATCGTCAATCGGAGATAGTGGGCGAAGGTGGTTCGCAGAGACTCGGGAGGTCCATCCGCGGGCGATCGCGACGCCTACCAGATCGCGCTCGAGATCCGCGAGACGACGAGCGGTGACGGAGCATGAGCCGACCGCGACACGGGCGTGGGTAATCGTTCGACGCGGATCGAGCGTCACGACGGCGGCCACCATCGCGATCGAGATCACAAGGTAACGACGCGCTCCGAGTTTGAGAAACGCTGAAGGGGAATCGTCGAGGTCTCGGGGAACAATGACAGCGGACAAGACCTCTTCGGACCGGCGCAGAGTTTTTCGGTTGCCAACGATGAATTCACTCAATGGCAGACGGCGCGTTCCCGCAATCGAGATCAACTCGACCTGCGCATCGAGAGCGAGCAGGGGCGGCACGCCGTCGGCTGCGGGTGAGGCGTTGCAGAGATTGCCGGCGACAGTGCCACGGTTCTGAATCTGCACGGAGCCGACCTCGCGCGCGGCGGCTTTCAGGGCATCGAAGCAGCAAGGCAGGGGCGTTCGAATGATTTCGGTCCAGGTGGTGCGGCCGCCGATCCGAACGTGATCGGATTCGATACGAACCCCTTGCATTTCGGCGACGCGGGAGATGTCGATGACATCACCGGGAGCGGCACGGTCCCCCAAGGACGGATAGAAGTCGGTTCCACCGGAAAGAATCTGGCCACCATACGTGGCCAAGGTCTGAACCGCTTCTGCAAGCGTCCTAGGTTGGAAATACAAGTGAGTCGGTCCCCCGAGAGCGAACAGCCTGAGCAGCCGTTCGGGCAGCGCCTTGCCGTCAATTTTTATACGAGTGATCCCGGTTTGTACAGGACGGGGCGCAGATTGTCGGGTTTCCCCGGAGGCCTCCAGTTGCGGAGCTGCGCTCCGCCGGACAGCCGAGGGCGGCTGTCCCCACGTGATTTGCGATAGCCCCGGAGACTGCACAGTTGGACACAGAGATGTGGAATGGCTCTAGTACAGCATTCCGGCGATGGACGCCGACATCAAATTGGCCATCGTTCCGGCCAACATTGCGCGGACCCCGAGGCGAGCGAGATCGCCGCGGCGATTGGGCGCGAGTGCGCCGATTCCGCCGATCTGAATACCAATCGAGCTGAGGTTCGCGAAGCCGCAAAGCGCGAAGGTGGCGATGGTGAAGGAGCGGGGATCAAGAGTTGCTCTTTGAGGGCCGAGCATAGAGAAGGCCACGAGTTCGTTGAGCACCATGCGCGTGCCGAGCAGGTTTCCGATCGCCGGGCAGTCGTGCCAGGGAATCCCGATGAGCCAAGCGACGGGTGCAAAAAGGATGCCGAAGATGCGTTCCAGGCTTGAAGGAAACCAGGATAGGCCGTGGTTATGAATTCCGCCAAGAATTCCGTCGGTCAGGGCGATCAAAGCGAGGAATGAGATCAGCATGGCCGCGATGTTGAGGGAGAGATAGAGGCCATCGGTGGTGCCGCGAGCGATGGCACCGAGCAGGTTCTCGTGCTTCTCGGCCTGTTCTTCCTCCTCGCTCATCACGAGGCGGCCCGCAGTTTTGGGTTGGCCCGTTTCGGGCACCAGCATTTTCGCCATCAAGAGCGTGCCCGGAGCCGTCATGATCACCGCGCTGAGCAGGTGCTTGGGGTCAATGCCGAAGGCGATGTAGGCCGCCATGATTCCGCCCGAAACGTGTGCCATGCCCGCGGTCATCACGGTCATGAGTTCGGAGTCGGTGAGGTCTGGGAGGAAGGGACGGATGGTGAGCGGGGCTTCGGTCTGTCCCATGAAAATGCTAGCGGCGACATCGAGAGATTCGGCACCGCTCGCGCCCATGACGCGGGTCATGATCCAGGCGGCGATTCGAATGATGAACTGCATGATGCCGTAGTGGTAGAGGATCGCGAAGAACGCGGCGATGAAGATGACGGTAGGTAACACCTGAAAGGCGAAGAAGAAGCCCATCGAAGAGCCCTGCTTGCCAAGGTCCCCAAACACGAATTGCGAGCCGACGTAGGAGTAGCTGAGCAGGCGATTGACCGCGGCACCGGCGGCCTGGAAGAGGTTTCGTCCGAAATCGATTTTGAGGACGAAGATGGCGAAGACAATCTGCAGGCTCAGTCCCCACGCGACGGTTTTCAGGCGAATGGCTTTGCGGTTGGTCGAGAAGATATACGCCGCGCTTAGCAGGGTCAACAGGCCGAGAATTCCGGTAAAGCGTCCCATTCAGTTTTTCTCCCCTGACTTCGCAATCACTCGATGAATCAGTGGCCTGAGCTTCGCGGGCGGAGCCTCGCCGATCTGGAAACTCGCTTCTAGTAGAGCTTTGGCACGGGCGGCGCGCTCCTCGGAGTTGTAGTGCATGGTGCAGAGCGACTCGCCGGAGCTGACCTGGTCGCCAACTTTCTTGTGCAGGACGAATCCGACGGAGGGGTCGACGGAGTCTTCCTTGCGCTCGCGTCCGCCGCCGAGAATCACGCAGGCGATTCCGGTCTGTTCGCACTGAATCGCGGTAAGGAAGCCGGATCGCGGACTCGTGATTTCGAGGGTGTGTTGAGCCTTCGGGAGCAGCCCGGGATCGTCGACGGCTCGCGGATTCCCGCCTTGCAATTCGACCATCTGGCGGAATTTCTCGAGGCCCTTTCCGGAGTCAATGAGGTGCTTGGAGAGTTGTCTTCCTTCCGCGATCGACTTCAAGCGATCGCCGAGGAGAAACATCCAGGCAGCCAGTTCATGGCAAAGGTCGACGAGATCTTTCGGGCCACCGCCGCGCAGGACTTCGATGACTTCGATGACTTCGAGGGAGTTACCCGCGTAGTAGCCGAGCGGCTGATCCATGTCGGTGAGGAGAGCGGCCATTTTCTTGCCCATGCGCTCGCCGGTTTCGACCATCAATTCGGCGAGGTAGGCGGCGTCTTCCTCGTTCTTCATGAAGGCGCCAGAGCCGGTTTTCACGTCGAGGACGAGGCCGTCGATGCCTTCGGCGAGTTTCTTGCTCATGATAGAGGCGCAGATGAGGAAGGGGCTCTCGACGGTGCCGGTGACATCGCGGAGGGCGTAGATCTTGCGATCCGCGGGGGCGATTTCGGCCGTCTGGCCGATCATCGAGCAACCGCACCTTTCCAGAACCTTGCGGAATTGTGCGACGGGGAGATTCACGTTGAATCCGGGAATGGATTCCAGTTTGTCGAGCGTGCCGCCCGTATGGCCCAAGCCTCGCCCGCTGATCATGGGGACGAGAAGGCCGCCGGCGGCGACCACGGGCGCGAGAACGAGCGAAGTTTTGTCGCCAACGCCGCCGGTGGAGTGCTTGTCGACTTTCCGCGCGGGGAGATCGGAGAAGTCGAGGACCTCGCCCGAGCGGAGCATAGCGTCGGTAAGGGAGGCGGTTTCCGCGCGGGTCATGCCTTTCAGCAGGACGGCCATCAGCCAGGCCGAGACTTGATAGTCGGGGATATCGCCGCGCGTGTATCCATTGATAAAGGCGTCGATTTCGGCGCGGGAGAGTTCGGTGGCGTCGCGCTTTTTCCGGATGACATCGATAGCTCGGATATTTGTGCTCGCGGAGGAGGGGCTCATTTCAAGCGGAAGCCCTCCGGAAGGAGTTCCGTGATGTGGGCCTGCTTCTCGGTGCCATCCTTCCCTTTGAAGAAGACGATCGCGTCGGGACCGAATTCGTAGATCACCTGGCGGCAGGCTCCGCAGGGAGAGCAGGGGGCGCCTTGGTTGTTCACGACGGCGATGGCCTGGATCTCGAATTTCGGCCCGAGCTCCGCCACCGCCGTGAAGATCGCGGTGCGCTCGGCGCAATTGGTCATCCCGTACGAGGCGTTTTCGACGTTGCAACCGGAGAAGACTTTTCCTTTATCGGTGATAAAAGCGGCGCCCACACGAAAATTGGAGTAGGGAGCATGGGCGTTTTTCATGACGGCGCGGGCAAGGCGCAGCAAGCGGTCGCGCTGCTTCGCAGCAGAATTCTGCTTTGTCATAGATAAGGAGAGATGAGAGCCGGAACCGGGGCTCCAATCGCGCGCCTGATTGTAAACCGGACCATGCGATTGCAGAACTGTTTCTTGGAGCATGTTTGGAAGGTGAAGCGAAGGCTGGTCGGCTGTAACGAGCTTTTGGCGAAAGACTATTGCGGAGCGTTTTTCTGAAGGCGGTCGGCTTCCTGCTGTGCGGCGGCAGCTTCGTTGTTGCGGGCCGTGAGCTTGTAGACCTGGGCCATGCGCCGGTGAGGTTCAGGTTCCTGCGGGCGCAGTTTCGAGGCTTCGACAAGATAGCGCAGTGCTTCTGTGTAGCGCTTTGCCTGTTGGTCCGTCTCGGCGAGTCGCATGGTCGTGTCGTAAAGCATATCGCGGGTGACCGCGTCGTCGGGATTCAATTGATGACTGTGCTGAAGGGTGCGGTAAGCGTCGGAATTCTCACCCAGCTTGAAGAGAACGGCTCCATAGAGTGCATTGAGCTGGAAGAGGTCAGGCCAGCGCTTAAGAGCGCCGGCGAGAGGGACGCGGGCATCTTCAAATCGATTGAGCTGGAAATAAGCGAGCGCCAGGTTGTACTGCATTTGCGGAGATTGTGGCTGAAGTTCGGCGGCTCTTTGCAAGGGCTTCAGCGCATCTTCGAGATCGCCATGCTGGGCGTAGATGGTGCCGAGTGTCATTAATTTCTCGGCGTTGTCGGGGTTGTAGAGCTGCTCGCAAATCTTGCGGGCGTCCGCGCGAGGACCTTGGTCGAGTTTCTGACCGCACTCCACGCGCAAGCGGCCTTCGCGGTCGTCCTGCTGATGAAGAGTGTCTGACAAGGCGAAGGCTCTCTGGGCTTCTTCCTCATGGCCCTGCTGACGGTAGACCAAGCCAAGCTGGTAAGGGATGCGAGCGTCGCGGGGATCGGCTTCGGAGGCTTGTTTCAGCCATTTCTCGGCCGAAGCGAAATCGCCATTCTTGAAGTACGCGTAGCCGAGGTAGTAGGCCGTGTCGGGGAATGGCGGCTTGGCGACGGCTTCGTTCAGGTTGCGGATGGCGCTTTCGAACTTGTGATCCTCGATGTCGAGGCGGCCGAGGTAGTAAAGAATGTTGGGATGGTCGCCGGCTTCACGGCGGACGGCTTCGAATTCCTTGCGTGCCTCGTCGGGCTTGTGCAATTCGAACAGCGCGACCGCGAGTGGAAATTCGGCGCGCAGGACGAGTTTCGGGTCGAGCGACAGCGCTGCGCGAAATTCGGTCACGGCAGCATCGTAGCGATCCTGCTTGAGGGCGTCGTAGCCGCGGGAGAGGTGGGTTTCGGCGTTGTCGGACGAAGCGGGCTCATTCTGCGGCGATTCTGTGGCCGCGATTCCGGGGTAGAACAAGAGCGCGAGCACAAAGAGTCCAAGGATTAAGCTTCGGGGATGAGTTTTTGGGGTCCGTATCATCGTCACTGATTTGCTTTTCTGAGGTGTACTGTTGCGAATGTGATTCGCGCCCTTAACTCGCGGTTGCGAGGAAGTCCTGTCATTGCCGCCGGGTGGCCTTGTCGATGAGGCGCCGCGCAACATCTTTTATCTCGCTAACCTCTTTCGGAGTGGCGGTCGCCACGGAATCACTCACCAACTGGCCGCAGCGTTCGCGCACAGCGTCATAAGCATGGGGGTCCTCGCCGCGAACGGTGAGCAGTTCGCGCAGCCAGTGTTTTCCGTAGCCGGCATGGATGGTTTCGTCGGCCCAATCGAAGTCCATGTCGTGTTCGCTCAGAGAGTCGCCGTATTCGTGGAATTTTTGTGCCCTCGTCAGTTTGTGGCGAATGTTCTTGGTCTCGAAAAAGTAGAGCATGCCAAGGCGATAGATGGGATCCTGGCCGGAGGCGCTGTCGTAAATATAGGTGCCCAGGGGAATCTCGGGTGGCTGGAAGCCCCAATTCAGTAGGCGCTCGTAGCCCATGCGGCAATGGCGCGATTCGTCGTAGGTCCAACGGGCGGCGTCGTGAATCCACTCCCAGGGGAGCGTATCGGCGAAGGCACTCAACATGACGCCACCGGCCTCGATCGCCCAGACTTCGTTCACGTGGCTGATAGCGGAGCGAAGCTGGAGTTGCAATCCTTCGCCGTAAGGAAAATTCGGATCGACGATGTCGGGCCAATAGAAGCGGCAGGGCCAGAAGCGGGCATCGCGGGCGGGACGAGTCGGAATTGCGTACTGCCTCGAACCCGGTAATGGGCCGGTGACGGATGCCGACGAGGACGGGCCCACGCCGACGCCACCGATCTCGGTCAGACGCGCGCTCACCGCTGCAGCGAAATCTTCCGCACCCGCTCGGGAGGGAGGTTGCTCGGCGAGAGCGGTTTCTGTCCAACATTCGAAGGCCGCGATCTGCTCAGTTTTCTCCGCTAGAGCGAGGCGGAGGAACCGGTGTGTAGGGCCGTCCGCGATTTCATCCGATGCTTGAAGGTAGTCCTTGTAAGCATCACGTAAAGCGGGCAATAACACACTGCTGATCGCGAGTAAAAACGCCGGCGGTGACGGTGAGTCTCGTACGGCCGAGAAAAGGTCTACGAGTGCCTGATCCGCGCCCTCGTGCTCGAGAAGGCGGCTCGGGAATCGCAATTCGAAGACGCGATTGCGCAACGCGTGGGCCGTCTCGGCGGCTTGCCACACAAATCGCGCGAGGCCGGTTTTGATCTCGAGGGGCGCCAGTGCAGGAATCCACGATGCCTCGCTGATGAGTAGTGAGCGCTCGCAGAAGAAGAAGCGCTTCAGCAGTTGAGCGGTGTCGATGCGCATCCAACGTGCGCGTGGTTGCGGCTTCAACAGGAATGTCGTGAATTCGGACATGGTTCGAGTAAGAGAGAACCGGCTTACAGCCTTGAGAGCTCTCCAATCGCTGGACTAGATTTTATCCCGAATACCGGCGTTGTCAGTCACTACGCGTTGCTGAGCGCAATGGTGACGACCGCAATCAGCAGTACTGCCAGTCCTACATTCAGCAGGCGGCGAGCACGCGCGGGTGCGCCCCGCCATTCGCCGCGAGAGATTCCCCAAAGATTGCCGGTGACGATGGACAGGGAAATGAACAAAGGCCAGCCGACAACCGCTCCCCAGCGGCCGAGCCTGGAGGCTCCCGCGCCGTATAAATAGAAGCTGCCGATCCACATGAGCGCCATGAGGGCACTTAAGCCGATGTTTCTTGGCGTCTCTGCACTCCAGTAGCTGCGCAATGTGCGCTTGGCCCGCATCAGATACAGACAATAGACGACATTGACCACGCTACCCAAAGTGAAGAGAAGCGCCCAGACGGCATTTCCCGCCAAACTGCCTGGCACGCCGAGATGCTGAGCAGTCGTGATGACCGGGTCGGCGAAGGCCATGCCGACGTTGGGGAGGCAAGAAAGAATTCCGGCCAGAACAGCGATGATGAGCCCCGTTCTGAGCGCACCCGTCGACGAACCGGTTGTCGCGGGAGGAGACCGGCGCGATCCTCCGATCGAACAGAGAACAATTCCGACGATCACCAGCACTGTGGATCCGACCAGGATCAGTCCCTTGGCGGTAAGGATGGTTTGCGGAAAGAACACCAGCAGCGGGATCAGCGCGCCGAGACTTGCGATCAGGCCCATGATCACGGGATAGCCGAGCGCCATGCCAAGCCGGTCCATGCCCAGCCCAAAAAGAATGGCGCCCACGCCCCAGCCCGCTCCGAACAGGGCGAGGATCACTAGGTATCGCGAGGACGAGAGCGAGTAGACCGTGGCGATCTGCGGGATCAGTGTGAAGGTAATGATCCAATTGAAGACAAACATGCCGAGGAGCGAGAACGTGCCCCAGGTGTGCTCCCAGGACCAGCGACGGACCAGCGTCATGGGAAGCACGAATGTGCCTTGCAGCAAGCCTGCCAGCAATACCAGGAGAAATCCTGCGAGTAGAGACATGCGTGCCTCAAAAGAAAAATGGTGGCAGTTGTGACTTCCAACTTTATCCGGTGCGGTCGATCCGTTCGCGCGAACTGCGTTCAGTAGCGCGATGGAGGCTCGGAGTCAGCGTGCACTATGTTCCCGTGCAATTCCTGCATGATCCGCGTGCCAGCGCTCGTTCCGACCAGATCGGCACCCGCTTGAAGGAGGTCCCGCACGTGTTGCACGGTCTTGATTCCGCCCGAGGCCTTGATTCGCACAGGGTCGGGAGCATGCTGGCGCAGCCATCGTATCTGCTCGGGAGTCGCGCGGCCCACCGCTCCGCTGCTTGCATTCTTGAGATACGCCACGCCCGCGTTGATGCTCAGCTGAACGGCCCGCTCGCGCTGAGCTTCATTGAGCAGTGCGAGCTCGAGCATGATCTTGATGGGAATTCCTTCCGCAGCTTTGACGACGCTCTGGATGTCGGCGAAGTATTCCCGGTCCATTCCAGAGAGCAGGAAGCCGACGTTCGGCATGAGGTCGATCTCCTCGACGCCATCTTCGACCAGCCTGCGTGTCTCGAACGCTTTTCCGGAGGTAGTCATGGTTCCCAGGGGAAAATCGATGAACGAGGCGGTGCGAATTCCGGAGCCGCGGAGAAGGGCGGCTGTTTCGCGCACCCAGCAAGGGGGAATCATTGCGGCGTGAAAGTTGTTTTTAAGGCAATCGTCGATGTGAGCTTGCCACTGCGCGTGAGTGACGGAATTCGAGATAAGCGTGGACTGGATGTGGCGCGCAAGGTCCAAGTCGGTGTCGTTGGTTGCAGGCGGGTTATTGGCGTTGGTCACGGGATTTGCGGGTTGCCGTTCGTCGGCTGCGTTTGTCTCAGACATTTGCCGGGGAAGGCTGAAGCCACGCAGGTGGCATGTTTCCCTGGTATCGAATGAACTCCACAACTTCCGTGATCTTCGGGAGCGAAGGGATGACGCCTTCTTTTGTCACCGCGAGGCCCCCTGTGATCGCGGCAAATCGAACGGCGGCCTCCAGGTCCGCGCCCGATGCAAGCGCAACTGCCAGGCCGGCGTTGAAGGCGTCGCCAGCGCCGGTTGTGTCGACCGCCGATACCGTAATCGCTGGAACGTGAGTTGCGGAAGACGCGCTCACGATTAGCGCGCCCTTCTCGCCCAAGGTCATCACGACCTGCTTCACGCCTTCGCGGATCAGTTTGCGAGCGACTTCCTCGGGTCCTATTGCTTGTTCAGGGCTCATGCCGGCAAGCACCTTCGCCTCGGTCTCGTTGGGAGTGAGAACATCGACGAGTTGCAAAACGGACGGAGGCAGCGGACGAACCGGAGCGGGGTTGAGAATGGTGATCGCGTCTCGAGAGCGTCCAAGGGCAAGGCCAGCTTCCGCCGCGGGCACGGGAATCTCCAGTTGCGTAAGAACAACCGCTACTGAGGCGAAGGCGTCTGGAAAATTTTGCACATCATTCGCGCTAAGATGCTCGTTGGCACCGGGGTCGAGCACGATGCAATTGTGTCCAGTCGCGGCTTCTACCGTGATGAAGCCCACGCCGGTGGGAGCGTCCGCGGTGCGATGCACGCACGCGGTATCCACGCCTTCGTCGCGATAGAGGCCGAAGGCCATGTCACCAAAAGAATCCGTGCCGATCTTGGCGATGAAAGTTACGCCGGCGCCGAGGCGCGCGCACCCGACGGCCTGATTGGACCCCTTTCCGCCGTAGTCGACGCGGTAGCCACTGCCGAGGAGTGTCTCGCCTTTGCTGGGCAGGCGTTGCACTTTCATGGTGAGGCCTGTCGCGTAGCTGCCTACGACCGTGATGCGAGGCTTACTCAGAAGGCGACTCCTGCGATGCATGGCACGGAAGAACCCGTAAGCCTACCACAGCGAGTGCGTGGGGGCGCTTGCCTTGACGCTCCGTGGGCTGACTGCTAGATTCCGTTTCACACGTGGATGCTCCAGGGGGAAAGTTTCTGAGCCGGACGAAGAGGTCTCGCGCTTCAGTCGATCTTGAACGGCGCGACTTTCTCATCCGTTGTTGCCAGGGCGCCACCGCGATGCTACTACCGGCGAGGCTTCGCGCGCTTCCGCTGAGATTCTCGGACCCTTTCCTTCCTGCGGACTCTGTTCGTCCAGAAGCGGAATTTCACCTCCATCCTCACTATCGGACTCCGAGGCCGCTCGATGCGCTCCTTCTGAAGACACAAGCCGGCTCGGACGAATTCGTCACGGAAAAATACGCCGATCAGATTGGGGCTGTGCTGGGGGAGTGGAGCAAGAGTCTGCTGCAGTCTCCCGAGGAGTCTGGTGGGGTCGAGAAGACTTTCTCTCGGGAGTTTTCCGGGTGTTCCTTGCGCCCCACCGAGTCGAAACGACTGCTTTCGCACGGCGGGATTGTTGTCGAACGAAATGCGTTCGCGAATACGAGCCCATTGAGACGCGAAGCGTTCACGCGCGAATGGCGGGAATTTTTCGGTGCGTTTACAAAGATCTTCACAGCGGAGCTGCAGATCACGGGGATCGAGGCCTCCAAGTCCGGAGATGCGGCTAAGCGAGTGCGGACTCGTGTGCGGTACGACTTCGTTGGCTCGGTTCAAGATGCATATCGCGAGCAGCGCGTGGGTGAGTGGGACTTGGAATGGGAAGCCGCGTCGGACGGCAGGTTTGCTCTGCGGCGCTGGCAGGCTCTGAAGGAGACGCGCGCAAGCGCGAGTGGTCTCATGTTTGCGGATGTCACAGCAGCGGCGTTTAGCGGAGCATCGTCGTATTCAGCGCAATTGTTAAAGGGCGCTGACTACTGGCGGACGGTGCTGGACGGCGCGTCGGGGATCGACATTTATGGGCACAACGGAGTGGCGGCCGGGGATGTCGACGGAGATGGTCACGACGATCTGTACATCTGCCAGGCCGCGGGGCTTCCGAACCGCTTGTATCGGAATCGCGGAGATGGGACGTTCGAAGACATCACCGAAAGCTCGGGTGTGGGAGTTCTCGAAAATACGGCATGCGCGTTGTTTGCAGATGTCGATAACGACGGACGGCAGGATCTGATCGTGGTGCGGACAAACGGGCCGCTGCTATTTCTGAATCAAGGAGGAGGAAGGTTTCGGCAGAAGGAGAATGCATTTCAGTTCGCGACTCCACCGGCGGGAACGTTCACGGGCGCGGCGATGGCCGACTACGACCGTGATGGCTGGCTCGACATTTATTTTTGCCTGTACGTCTATTACCAGGGAACGGATCAATACAAATATCCCACGCCGTATCACGCGGCAGAGAACGGGCCGCCGAACTTCCTGATGCGCAACCAGCGCGATGGCACGTTCCGCGATGTGACACCCGCTACAGGGCTCGACAAGAACAATACCCGCTACAGTTTCTGCTGCGGATGGAGCGATTACAACGGCGATGGCTGGCCGGATCTGTACGTCGTCAACGATTTTGGGCACAAGAATCTTTATCGCAATAACGGCGATGGCACTTTTACGGACGTGGCGGCCGAGGCGGGAGTTGAAGACACCGGCGCCGGCATGAGTGTCTCCTGGCTTGACTACGACAACGATGGCGCGCCGGATCTGTACGTGGCAGACATGTGGACGGCGGCCGGCAAGCGGGTCGCGATGCAGGACATCTTCCAGAAAGATGCTCCGGACGTGGTGCGAGCACTTTATCGGAAGCATGCGATGGGCAATTCGCTGTTTCGAAACGGCGGCAAGGGTGCATTTCAGGATGTCAGCGTTTCCGCCGGGGTTGGGATGGGCCGCTGGTCGTGGATGGGCGATGCGTGGGATTTCGATCAAGACGGGCTTCCGGATCTGTATGTGGTCAACGGCATGGTGTCGGGTCCGTCGCGAGAAGATCTCAACAGTTTTTTCTGGCGGCAGGTGGTGGCGAAATCCCCAGTCAGGGCCAAGCCGTCGCACGACTATGAACAAGGCTGGAGCGCGATTAATGAACTGATCCGAGCCGATGGCACGTGGAGCGGGTACGAACGCGATGTCCTGTATGCGAACAATGGGGATGGGACCTTTTCGGATGTTTCGGGTGTGGCCGGTCTAGATTTTCTCGAAGACGGCAGATCGTTCGCGCTGGCGGATTTCGATCATGATGGTCGACTCGAAGTGCTGGTGAAAAATCGGAATGCCCCGCAAGTCCGGTTGATGAAGAACGTGATGGATGGGTTGGGATCGTCGATCGCGTTTCGCTTGCGTGGGACGAAAAGCAATCGAGATGGGATTGGCGCGGTCGTGACGGTGGAGACCGAAGCGGGGAAACAGACTCGTGAGCTTCATGGCGGCTCGGGTTTTCTTTCGCAGCACAGCAAGGATGTGTTTTTTGGACTGGGGCAAGCGAAAGGGCCTGTGAAGGCGACTATTCGATGGCCGCGCGGGTTGGTGCAGACTGAACAGAATCTGCCGATCAATCAGCGGATCTGGATCGAGGAGGGAACGAAGCCAACGCGGTTTGAGCCGTTCAAGGAATTCGATAAGGGCTCCCTCGCCGGGGTTCAGGAAAGGAGCGCGCTCAACACGCGGGAAGAATTTCCGACGACGATCGAGACCTGGCTGCTCGAACCGATAGTCGCGCCGGACTTCGCGCTGCAGGACACGGGTGGCAAGACTGTTGATCTCACGTCACTACGCGGCAAATTGGTGTTGCTCTACTTCTGGACGACCGAGGCGCGTGACTACCTCGCTGAATTGCAGCGGCTGAATCAACGCCGGGAACCGTGGGAGCGGGACGGACTGCAACTGCTGACCGTTAATTTTGATCTGCAGGCAGGAGGGGGCGAACGTGTTCGCGAGTTGAGTCGTACGAATCGGCTTTCGATGCCAATGCTGGCAGGATCGGAGGATGTTGGCGCCGTTTATAACATCGTTTATCGGTATCTTTTCGATCGGCATCGCGACCTGCAGCTACCGAGCGCTTTTTTTATCGATCCGGCAGGAGAGATTGTGAAGGTTTATCAAGGGCCGCTTGATCCGGAGCACGTGGATCGGGATCTTCAGCAGATTCCGAAGACGACAGCAGAACGCGTGGCAAAAGCGCTGCCCTTTCCGGGCGTGACCACCGTTACCGAGTTTCCGCGCAACTATCTTTCGTATGGATCGGTCTTCTTTCAGCGCGGCTATCTGGAGCAGGCGGAGGCATCGTTTCAGCGTGCGCTGCGAGACGATCCGACCAGCGCGGAAGCGCTTTACGGAATAGGCAGTGTGTACCTGCAACAACAGAAGACGGCGGACGCCAAACAGGAGTTTGAACGGGCCACGAAGGCCTCGGCGGCGTATCCGGATACTTTGCCGAATGCATGGAACAACCTAGGTCTGCTGGCGACGCGCGAGGGACGTACGGCTGAAGCGATCCCGTTTTTCGAGCAGGCTCTGCGTGCGAATCCCGATCATCTCATCGCACTAACGAACCTGGGGAATGCATATCGTCAGGAGAAGCAATGGGAGCAGGCGAGAACGGTTCTCACTCGCGCGGTTGAAGTGGGGCCCGACGATCCCGAGGCGAATTACGGCCTGGGCATGGTATTCGCGCAGCTGAATGATTCCGATCGTGCTTACGAATACTTGCGCAAGGCTTTGCAGTTGCGGCCGGCGTATCCCGAGGCGCTCAACAACCTGGGCATTCTCTATTTGCGAACGCAGCGGAGGGACCAGGCGGTAGCATCGTTCGAGGAGAGCATTCGCGTCGCTCCCGACTTTGACCAGTCCTATCTGAACCTGGCGCGGGTGTATGCCATCGAAGATCACCCGGACAAGGCGCGTGACGTCTTACAGGAGTTGTTGAAGCGTCATCCCGATCACGCAGTGGCGAAGAGAGCTTTGTCGGAGTTACCGCAGTAGCCCAACCGCGTCACGATTTCCTGTTCAGCGAACCTATACTATTTCGCTGTCGGCGCTGCTGGCGGTGTAGGCGCGGTCAATAGATCCACGAACATTTTGTAGAACTTTTCGGTATCGAGATCCATTTGAATCTCGACCGGCTGCAGTTCGATCTTCGGCTTGTCGCGATCAGTCCAGGTCAATGTGTTTCCGTAGCCAGCACCTTGGTCGACATCGATGTCCATGTAACGCGTTTCTGTCTTCGTGATCACACTCGGATCGAGCCAGGCAGCGGCCGTGAGCTCGTCCCAAAGGTAGTTGTACTCACCGAAGAGCCGGCTGTAGGTGCGGATGTAGTGTGCTGCGGGAGAGGTACCGGCCTTGACGCGATTGATGAGGTCTTTCGTTAACTTCGTCTTGACGGACACGTCGACCGGAGTGCAGACGATCTTCTTCCAGGACGCTCGGAGCACGGTGTGAGCCGCTTCGGGATCGAACCAGAGATTGAATTCGTGCCGGGGATTGGCGAATTCGGGATCGTTCGTGATTGGGTTCAGACTGCCGCCCATAAAAATTAATTCTTTGGCAAGGCGCGGAAATTCCGGATCGATCGTGATCGCGAGAGCGAGGTTCGTCATGGGCCCGCCCTCGTAAATGGTCACTTCGTTTGGATATTTGCGGACCATGCGCACAAGGAAGTGCGCGGCATCTTCGTCCGAGGCTTTGGTTGTGGGCTTGCCCTCGGGCATTTTGCCGAGATCGTCGGGCGGATGGTAATACTTCGGCGTCCACGCACCGAGCCACTGGATCGCGCCGTAGCGCTGCTCCCAGAGTTCGGTTTCGTCTTTGCGGCGGACCAGGGGATACTCGGCACCGCGGAGAACCGGAATGTCGGTGCGTCCGATGATCTCGAGTGTACGGAGGGTGTGGGCCACTTCTTCGTTCAGCCAGGCGTCGCCAGTGACGACGGTGATGCCGAGGACTTCAGCTTTCGGGGACTGGATCAGGAGCAGAGTCGCTTGCTGGTCGGTGCCGCCGGGGCCGGCCTCGTCCTGGTCAATGATGATTTTTTGTCTTTCCTGCGCAGAGAGTGCGAGTGTTCCCGAGATTACGAGCGCCACAAGCAGTGAGAATCGGCCCAATTTCATCAGTTTCCTCGTACAGTAATTCTGTTCGTCGTGTCGGGATCGTCCGCTGCAACTGCAACGCGTCACTTTCCCGTCAGGCGCCCAATCAGCAGGTCGAAGAACTTCGTGGAGTCGACTTCGATCGCAACCTTCGTGTTGGGTACGAATTTGTCGCGTACGACCGGTGAACTTCGGGTGCTGGCCAGGGTCGGCGCAGAGCCGCGAATGTGCATGTTCTCGGCCGCTTGTTTTTCCATTTCTGGAGTTCGCCGCAGATCGCCCGCAGTCGGACTGTATCCAAGCGTTTCACCGGCTGTCAGTTCACCCGTTGTTTCGATGTCCACGTAGTAATCCTTCCACTTTAACAATGAGGGATCGAGAAACGCGGCGACGGCGAGGGAATCGTGCATGTTGGGCCCGACGAGAAATCCTTGCGAGCGGGTGTGGTCGATGGCGTTGCGCGCGATCTTAGCGGCGGCCTGGCTGACCGGATTCTGGGCAGCCTGCAGAGTTTTGAAGTGATCGTCGGTAAGGGAAGTGTGACGGGTGACGTCGAGGCCAACCATCGTGATCGGAATTCCGGACTGGAAAACGATGCGTGCCGCCTCGGGGTCCACGTAAATGTTGAATTCGGCGGCCGGTGTGATGTTGCCGCCGGAAAGCGATCCCCCCATCATGACGACGCCCTTGATCATTCCGGGAAGTTCGTTGTCGGAGTTGAGCGCGGTGGCAACGTTAGTGAGTGGTCCGAGCGTTATCAGAGTCACTTCGCCGGGATATTTCCGGACGATCTGACGGATGAAGACCGCCGCGGAGTCGGCGATCGGCTTTCGTTTCGGCTCGGGGAAGACGGCTCCCCCCAAACCATTTTCTCCATGAGCGTAGACCGCTGTGACCAGGCGGCGGACCATTGGTGCTTTGGCACCGGCGGCTACGGGAATGTCACCGCGGCTCGCGATTTCGACCATACGCAAGGCGTTCGGGAGGGTCAGGTCGAGGGGAACGTTGCCGGCGACAGGCGTGATGCCTTCAATTTTCAGTTCGGGTGACCGCATGGCGAGCAGGAGCGCAAATGCGTCGTCAACGCCGGGATCGGTATCGATGATGACCCGCCGCTTTCCCGCGGCCGGTTCGTCCGCTAACGTGCGCGGGTTGCGAGTCGCCAGCGCGGCGGCTGGATTACCCAATGCCGTAAGCGCGAGGCCAGAAGCGGAGGTCGCGACGAATTCGCGCCGCGTCATTCCCGAATTCTTCATTTCAGAACTCATGCCATTCTCCCAAGTAAGAGTCTCTACTGGACGTGGCGGGGAGGCTGCGTCATCAGCCGAATGTAGAGGTCGTAGAGTTTCTTTGTGTCTACGTCAAACTGGACGGTCGCCAGCCGCTCGTATGGCGGGACGGGCGTTCCGGGCGCCCAGAAGAGCGTCTGGCCGTAGCTGGGGCCGTGGTCAATATCGATGTCGACGTAGAGTTCTTTCTGGCCAGTGATCACTGAAGGATCGACCATCGCGGCGGCGGAGAGTTCGTCCCACATGAAACTCGGGACCGAGTACTCGCTCAGATAGTGCGCGACCGGTGTATCGGCCTTCGCGATAGCAGCCTTGATCTCGGGCGTAACCTGCGTTTTCACGGAGATGTCGATTGGCGTAATGGTGATTTTCTTCCACGGCGAACGCATGACGATGCGAACGGCTTCGGGGTCGAACCACCAGTTGAACTCACGACGTCCGTCGACGCCGCTTATGCCGCCGTTGTCGGCGTACATGCCGCTGCCCATGAGAACGAGTTCTTTGGCGAGCGATGCGACTTCCGGATCGAGGCGGAGGGCCAGCGCGATGTTAGTGAGTGGCCCACCTGCCCAGATCACGACCTCTCCGGGATACTGGTGGACAGTCCGAACGATGAAATGCGCTGCCGTTTCGTCGAGGGCCTTCGTGTGAGGAGCGCCTTCGACGAGCGTCGGAACGACGTCGGGATCGTGATATCCCTCGCGGAAAGCGGGTGGGGTATTCCCGGGGCGTTTGGAGAAGTCGCTCCAACAGCCTTTATAGCGAAACTTGCCGTAGAGGGCTTCCCAGCGCTCGGATTCTTCCTTGGAATTGAGGAGCGGGAACTCGGCTCCCCGGATCACGGGAACGTCGGTGCGCTGAGCGATCTCAAGCAGGCGAAGGGTTCTCTGTGTTTCTTCTTTCACCCACTGATCGCCGCTGACAGTGGTGATGCCGAGTACGTCGAATTTGTCCGACTGGAGGAAGATAAGGATCGATTGCATGTCGGTAGTAGCGGGCCCGCGCGCGTCCTGGTCGACGATGACTTTTATTTTTTGTGCGCTCGCGGGGGACGAGAGGGAAAAGATCACGATGGCAATTGTGATTCGGACAGCCCAGTGAATTCGTTCCACGTCTCGTGCTCCCATGTGTCGGCCACCGGCGCCTGAGGCCGAGGATGACCCGGAGTTTTGTGGGAATTGTGAAAGCGGTGCATTGTAATTCCTGCAGGCGGCGACTGCCACTTCATTTTTGAGTGGAGTCCTCACGAAGAGCGCGTCCGACAGTGTAAGTCGTTAGTCAGAAGGGCGGCGCAGGCTTCCGAAAAACCTCTCGCAGCGTCGATTGCGGTGCGATTGGGCGATGGTTAGAATTCAGAGGTTCGCCAACGTCGTCACACTACACGGAACCCGTTCTCGATGTGTTTCTCAGCCCTCAAGCCAAAATCGCTTTCCTGGTTCGCAGCTGGAACTGTTGTCTTGTCGGCCGCGATCATTTGCTGTCGGCCGGCGGTTGCGCAGACTGCGACCGTGCACGGAACGGTTCGAGACTCGAGTGGGAGGGCAATCGCCTCGGCAAATGTTGTCCTTCAGGATCCAGCGGGAAGGACCGTCGCCGCTGCGACCACGGATGGCGTCGGCGTGTACAAGCTTCCTGCAGTAGCGAGAGGGGGCTATAAGGTACAGGTAGAGGCGAGTGGCTATAGTCGACAGGTTCTGCCTCAAGTGACGCTGAAGGCGAACGACGTCAAGGTGGTGGACATCGTTCTGACCCCGTCGGGGTCCAAGGCGCAAGAGCCGGAGTTCTACGACGAGCCGCAGTTCACGGTGGCGGGCGTCACCGATACCACCAATTTAGGCACGCACGGGGCCGACACCGTTGTGCGCAACACCGAATCGCTCGTGCACGAGACGGCATCGATGAATCGTGGTGCGGGCGGTGGTCCAACAGCTCCTCCAGATGCCGCGGCGTTGCAATCGTTGCGCGATGCGGTCCAACGAGACCCCCAGAGCTTTCAGGCGAACCATCAGCTGGGGAAATCGCTTTTGGATAGTGGCAATGTTCGCGAAGCGGCACCGTATCTAGAGCGGGCTACGGCGTTGAATCCAGCCGACCACAAGGCGGCTTATGATCTGGCCACTGCGTGTGTCGCTCTGGGCGACTACCAGCACGCCAAATCGGCGTTGCAGTCGGCGGCGGGTCGACCCGAGTCCGCCGACAACCACCGCCTGCTCGGCGATGTGGAGGAAAAGATCGGAGACCCGGTCTCGGCCGTCCACGAATACCAGCGCGCAGCTGAACTCGAGCCCAGCGAATCGAATCTTTTCACGTGGGGCGCGGAATTGTTGCAGCACCGTGCCTTTGAGCCGGCAACCGAAGTGTTCACGAAGGGAAATCGACTCTACCCGAATTCGGCGAGGATGCTGGTCGGTCTGGGTGTGAGCTTGTACGCTCGCGGATCATACGAGGCCGCGGTGCAGCGTCTTTGTCAGGCCTCAGATCTTGATCCGAACGCGAGCACCCCGTACCTGTTCCTGGGCAAGATCCAGAGCATCGATCCAGCGCATGCGCGCGAGATCGCGGAGCGACTGGAGCGCTTTGCGCGACTGCAGCCGGAGAATGCGCTAGCGTCCTACTATTACGCGATGAGCTTGTGGAAGACCCGGCAAGGTCCGGAGGACACCGCAAATCTTGCGAAAATCGAGACGCTCCTGCACGAGTCGGTGAGGCTCGACCAGAAACTGGGCGATGCGTATTTGCAGCTGGGTATTCTGTACGAAGAACAGCGAAATTTTCCGAGCGCGCTTTCCGCGTACAAAGAGGCCGTGGCTGCAAGCCCGCAGCTTGAGCAGGCGCACTATCGTTTGGCGCAAGCCTACCGAAAGAGCGGCGACGAGGCGAATGCCAAAGCGGAGATGGCGCTGTATCAGGTAACGTCGAAACAATCTGCTGACCACGCACAGCGTGAACAGCGCGAAATGCAAGGATTCGTCTACACGATGCGCGACGAAACGTTCGGAACCCCTGCCGCGGAGAAATCCCCCGCGCCTCAGTGAGCCGTCGTTGGCCGCGTCATTAGATCGACGAACATCCGATAAAACTTCTCTTTGTTGAGATCGACCTGGATTTCTACGGGCTGTAGCGCGATCTTCGGCTTGTCCTTGTTGGTCCAGGTCAGCGTGTTTCCGTAGCCCGCGCCTTTATCGAGATCCACATCCATGTAGCGCGTTTCACGTTGCGTGATGATCGTGGGATCGACCCACGCGGCGGCGGCAAGTTCATCCCACATAATGTCGGCTCCGGGGAACTGCTGGTAGAAGCGGGCGATGTACTGGCCCAGGGGAGTGCCGCTGGCGCCGATCTTCCGGATCATCTCGGGGGTCAGGCTGGTTTTGACCGAAATGTCAGTAGGTGTGCAGACGATCTTCTTCCAGGGAGCGCGAAGGACGATGTCGGCTGCCTCTGGATCGAACCAAAAATTGAATTCGTGGCGAGGATTGTTGGCCCACTCCGGATTGTCGCTTTGCGGACTGAGGCTGCCGCCCATGAAGACCAGCTCTTTTGCCAACGTTGGGAACTCGGGATCGATTCGAATCGCCGTCGCGAGGTTGGTCATGGGCCCGCCTTCGTAGATGGTGACTTCGTTTGGATACTTATGCACCATTCGAAGGAGGAAGTGCACCGCGTCTTCTGACGAGGCTTTGGTGGTGGGCTGACCTTCTGCCAGATGAGGAATGACATCAGGTTCATGCCACCATCGGTCGTCCCATGCGCCGGCATAGGCAACGGTGCCGTAGCGCGCTTGCCATAACTGCGCTTCGTCGCGGCGGCGGACGAGAGGGAACACGGCGCCCGGGAGAACTGGAATCGCGGTGCGGCCCATGATCTCAAGCAGACGCAGGGTGTGCGCGACTTCCTCGTCGCGCCATTGGTCGCCGCTGACCACGGTGATGCCGAGGACTTCGACGTCTGGCGACTGTATCAGTAGGGCGAGAGTCTGCAGGTTGCTGCCGCCGGGGCCGGAACAATCCTGGTTGATGACGATTTTGCGTTTGGGCTGTGCGAGGCACAGCGAACTCGCCAGCATGCAAAAGAGAAATAGGTGGCGAATCGGGCGGCGGTTCATTGTCTAGTGCTGGCTACGCGGAGGCCGCGTCATCAGGTCGATGTAAAGCTTGTAAAACTTCTCGGCGTCAATCTCGAACTGAACATTCGCGAGCCGGAGGTATGGCGGGACCTGCGCTTTGGCGTCCCAGAAGATCGTCTTGCCGTAGCTTGCGCCGTGATCGACGTCGATGTCCATGTACAGTTGTTTTTGTCCCGTGATGATCGAGGGGTCGATGAGGGCGGCGCCGGCGATTTCGTCCCACATGTAGCCGGGCAGGGAATACTTGTCGAGATACTGGGTGACCGGAGTATTGGCCTTGACGATGGTGGCCTTCATTTCGTTCGTGTAGTGCGTCTTGACAGAGATATCGATCGGCGTGATGGTCATCTTCTTCCAGGGCGCACGCAGCACGATACGGGCCGCCTCGGGATCAAACCACCAGTTGAACTCGCGGCGCGCGTCGATGGCTCCGGTGTCGATCGCGCCCTTGTCGGCGTAGAGGCCTCCCCCCATGAGCACGAATTCCTTGGCGAGAGTCGCCACCGAGGGATCGAGCTTGAGCGCCAGCGCGAAATTCGTGAGCGGACCGCCGGCCCATAAAACGACTTCGCCCGGATATTTGTGGACCATCTGGATGATGAACTCGGCGGCCGTGCCGGGAGCGGCTTTGATGTGCGGCTCGCCTTCGGGCATCGGCGGGACGACCTCGGGCGTGTGATACGGCATTTCGTAGACGGTCGAGCGCTGCGCCTCAAAGCGATCGGTCCATGCGCCCTTATATTCGAATTTCCCGTACATCGCCTCCCAGCGCTCGCTCTCTTCCTTGGAATTAAGGAGAGGGAACTCGGCCCCGGCGTAGACGGGGACGTCGGTCCGGCCGGAGATCTCCAGAAGCCGCAGCACGTGCTGTGTCTCTTCCTTCACCCATTGATCGCCGCTGACGGTGGTGATGCCGAGCACGTCGAATTTTTCCGATTGCAGGAAGACGAGGATGGCCTGCTGATCGCTGGTGCCGGGCCCGCGGGCGTCCTGATCGACGATGACTTTGATTTTCTGGGCGGAGGCTGATGTGGCGAGCAGAACAGAGATGACGACCACGAATGCGAGCGTGGGTTGGCGGAGCGGCATGATCTCCTCAGTACGCGAATCGTTGACGACTAAAACTTGATGACAAAGATAAGGGCAGACTGAAGTGGGAGTTCATGCCATCAGTCTGCCCGAGGATTCACAGTCTCTGATCTTCGTTGCACCTCAGAAGTTCAGCTTCAAAGCGAACTGAATGACTCTGGGATTGTTGACCGTGCCATTCACGACTCCAAAGCTGGACGACGCGTTCACGTCCTGCATGCCGCTGCTGCCGCCCTGCAAGTAGAACTGGGGGTGGTTGAAGATATTAAAGAATTCCGCCCGGAAGTCCAGCCCGAGACTTTCACGAATCGGGAAATGCTTGATGAACGACAAGTCGGCATTGACGAACCGAGGCCCGTATACGGGAGCGCGGTTCGAATCGCCGAGCTCTCCTGGTGCGGCATGAACAAAAGCACACGGGTTGAACCAATTCTGCAAAGTGTGGATTCTGGACGGGGCATTGCACGTCGGGTTCGCCGCGACCGCGCCGGGCTTGTTTGGATCTCCGACTTGATCTGGACGATTCAGTCCATTTCCGTTCCACGAAAAAGCAACCCCAGATGCTCCGGGACTTCCCGTGTTGCCATTGGCACTATCCACCGCGAACAACGGGAAGCCACTCGTCGCTCTCACAATCGTGTTGATTTCCCAATTCCCGAGTATGGCATTGACCGGTCCGCCCCAGTCACCGCCGAATTGCTTTCCCTTTCCAAAGGGTAAGGAATAGAGCAAGCTCGCCGTGAACTGGTGATTGAGGTTGAGACTGGAGAGCGCCCAGTCCAGTTTCTGATATCCCGGCAAGGGGAAGTAGGTGGCGCCGGGAAAGCTACCCAAACCATCGGGCAGCCCCGAGTCGAAAGTTCGGGAATAGGTATAGCCAAGCAAGGCATAGAGGCCGTGGCGCGTGCTTTTCGTTTCTGCTTTGATCTGCAGAGAGTCGTAGTGAGCCTTGCCCAAATCATTGTTATTGGCGATCGTAAGCGGGAACAGGAACGTCGGAGCTCCCCACTTCGGGCCAAAGGCGGCTCCGCCCGGGCCGCATCCCAGAGTGTAGCCGGGAGTTCCGCACTTTGAGGGCGATCCCACGTTGAGATTTAATCCATCCACCAGGATGTGGGAGCTACGAGAGCCCGCGTACCCAGCTGTCAACACGACGTTCCCAGGTAACTGGTGCTCGAGATTCAGATTGAACTGCTGCACGCGGCCCTGTTTAAAGTCAAGGTTCTGGGACTGGACAGCGCCGGGATACTGAGAGGGAAGCAAGGGTGCTGTGATTGCCGGCAGGAACATTCGTTCTAAGCCGCAGTTCGCGGGATTGGCCGACGTCGCATTATTGAAGGGGCAGACTCCCGGGAAGTTATCCGATTCGGCAAAGTATGGAGGATTCTCCCAAAGGCCCTGGGCACCCTGGTTCCAGGAAGAGTCGTGGAAGATAGCATAGCCGGCACGAACCACCGTATTCTGGCTCCCCATCACCTTCCAGGCCAACCCGATACGGGGTTCAAACGCGGTCTTGTCCATCTGAATGCCCGTGCGAGAGTCGGAGTGGACACAGAAGGAGCATCCGGTGATCAGAGAGCTCGATCCGGCTACATAGAACTTGCCGGTCGCGAAATCAAAGTTAGATTGGCGATTCTGAGCTTCGCTGATGGGGGTAACCAAGGCCCAAGCCAGCCCAAGGTTGACGGTGAGGTTTTTGGTCACGCGCCAATCGTCTTGAACGTACGGACGGAAAAGCTTCCAGCGGCGGCCGGTGGTGGCACCGAAGAATGTCTGGTCGTGGATGCCGCCGCCCATCTGGCCTAAGAGTAGGTCGGCCGCGGCGTCGCCGCTAAACCCAAAGTTAATGTAGAAGCCGTCCTGGAAGGCATTCGTGAGGACATTCATCTGCTGGGCACGGATGCCCGCGCCAACGCGGATATTGTGGTTGCCGCGGATCATGTCGAAGGAATCGGAGATCATGAAGACGTTGGTACCACCCTGAAAGGGCGCGAAGCCGCGGTCTCCAAGGGCCCAGTAGTTGTTCATTAGAGTGGAACTCAGCCCGCAACTGACGCAGTCCGTTTTGGACTGGGTCGGCACTCCGGCAGGAGCATGGGCGCATTTGCCGTTTACGTTCGCGCCCAGAATGCCGATATTGGCGGATTCGCAGGTGGAATCGCCGAAAGAAATGATGTGATTGAAGATCCGATTGAAGCCGAAAGTGAACTGGTTGATGTTGTTGGCAGAGAAGATGTGAGTTTCGGTGAAAGAAGCATTACGCCCGTGATTGGTGATGTGCTGGGTGCTTCCGAAGGCGCTCTCTTCGGCGAATCCCGGCGAGCCCCCCGGTACGAACGATGTAGCCTGGTCGTAGCTGAACCGCGCGAAGACCGAATCCTTGCTCGAGAAGTTGTGATCGAGGCGAACGTCGAAGGTGTTCTCGTCCAATCTCCGAACCGGGACGTCCGCGAAGTTGGTAAACGTCGAGAGGTTCGCACCGGTACTCTGGGGATAGAGTTTCATCATCGCCAGCCCAGTTGGGTCGATCATGCCCGCGGGAATCTTGTTGCAGGGCGCGCCGCCTGTCTGCGACCCGTTCGAGTTCGGGGCAATCGGATTTCCAGCGGAGTCGCAGGCGAAAGGAACTGATGTTGTTGCTGTGGACGAATAAGGATTCTGGAGGTCCCCGAAGCCATTAGCATTCGCAGGAAGAGGTTTTCCGGTGGAATCCCAACCCGGGCGTGCCACACCGAGCGGATCCTGTGTGAAGTCGCCACCCACCATCGCCGGTGTCGGAATCAGGCCAATGAAAGGTATGCCGTGGCGCTGGTGCTTTCCCTGATAATCAACGAAGAAGAAAGTCTTGTCTTTCTGGATAGGACCGCCGACTGCAAAGCCATACTGATTCAAGTTAAATTTTTCTCGCTCAGAAGCAAAGTAGCTGCGGGCGTCGAGACTGGTGTTCCGGAAGAACTCGAACACGGATCCGTGGTAATTGTTCGTACCGGATTTTGTAGAAACGAGAACGGTCGGACCCGCGCGAGTCCCGAATTCCGCGGAGTAGTTGTAAGTAAGGACCTTGAATTCCTGGATCGCATCGATGGAGGGCAGAATCGCAATTCCGCCTGCGGTCAACTCGTTATTGTCGTTACCGTCGAGAAGCCAGTCCGTGCTCTGGGCACGCGAACCGCCAACAGAAAGCGAGTAGATTCCACGTGCGGCAACTTCGCTGCTAGCTCCGCTGGTAAAGAAGCTGTTTGGATTCGTTTCCTGAGTCGTGCCCGGCGTAAGGGTGGCCAACTGGACAAAATCGCGACCGTTGAGCGGGAGGTCAGCTACTTGCTCAGAGGTGATCACTTGGCCCAATGTTGGGTTGGACGTTTCTACGGCGACTTCCGTCGCGCTCACTTCGACCGTGGATGTGACTGACGCGGGCACAAGCGTGAAGTCAAGCTCGCGATGCTCGTCGACTTGAAGACGTACGTCCTTCTGCTCTGCTGATTGGAAACCTTGCGATTCCACGCGCACGGTATAGAACGCAACCGGCAAGAGTGGAATCAGATAGTGTCCGGTGTCGTCGGTTTTTGCCTCGCGCGAGATGCCGGTGCCTTGCGACGTCACTTTGATCGTCGCGTTGGGAATCACAGATCCAGTTTTATCGGAAACCGTCCCTGAGAAATTTCCGTTGGCTTGGCCGAACAGAAGAGGACTGGCGGAGAGAGCCATCAGGCAGAAAAGAACGACGAGCAGCGCTTTCTTGGTGAACATCCACACCCCCTTCGGTGCCCACTCACCGATGCGAACGGGACTCTTCTTTTCCCCACAGAAAAGTAGAAGGCCCCTTTGTACAGAAGCGGTCATCTAACTGGACTTTGCTTTTAAAGTCAAGAGGTTTGTCGGTGTTGCGCGCGTCGGTTCCATGGTCACGTTGTGAATTTTGGTAGACACGTATCGATGTCTTGGTTCGATGTGAATGCGCGCACGAAATCGACTGGCCGCATGTTTTGTGAAACAACGTTCTTGTACGAGAAATTCTTGCGATCACACTCGGCGCGAGGTTCGCGGGCCGCGCGTATACGGAATGTCATTGAAGGCTACGAAATTTGGAATGTGGAGGACCGGCGGCAGGGATCTACCGTGCGATGCGAATTTTGATTGTAAGATCCGACTTAGCTTCTTGCGGTAGCTACCGATTGTGCCGCCCACTCCGCGTCGTAACGCGCACGATCGTAGAACGACTTCTGGGTACCGATTCCGGTGGTGGACAAGCCTGCGTAAAGATTGGCGCGCTGGACGGCATCGCTCTCGGGAAGTCCCTCGGCAAGAAACACTGCAAAACTTCCGATGAATGCATCGCCGGCGCCGGTGCTGTCGATCGCTTTTACAGGAAATGGAAGGACATGCCGCATGCCGTCGCGACTGGCAAGCAACGATCCATTTGCGCCCAGCGTGATGATCGCGCGTTGGATTCCTCCGGCTAGGAATTTTTCTGCGCATTTTTTCGCGTCGTCCAAATTTCGCACGGGCATTCCGCTAATGGTTTCTGCCTCGCTCTCGTTGGGAACGAAATAATCGAGGCCTGTTAGAGCCTTCATATCGATCGGTTGCGCGGGAGCGGGATTCACGATGCAGCGAACGCCGTGCTTATGGGCGAAGGCGACGGTGTAATAGACAGTCTCAATCGGAATTTCGAATTGAAGCACGATGCAGTCGACGGACTTGAGGACGTCGGTTGCTGCGTCGACGTCTGCAGGCTTCAGTGCGTCGTTGGCGCCCTTTACAACGAGAATGCGATTCTGCCCGTGCGGATCGACGAAGATCGGCGCCACGCCGCTGGATAGTCCTTCGACTTGCTTGACCTGGCTTGCATCGATGCCAAGCTTCTTGAAGTTTTCAATCGTCGCCGGCCCGAAGAGGTCGCTTCCAACGCGAGCCACCATGAACACTTCGGCTCCGCATAGACGAGCGGCAACGGCTTGGTTGGCGCCCTTGCCGCCAAATCCAAGATCGAATTTTTGGCCGAAGATGGTCTCGCCCGGTTTGGGGAACTCTGCGGTGAAGGTGGTGAGGTCAATATTTGCGCTGCCGACGACTGCAATGCGGGGACGTTTCGCCATAGGAATTTTCTGGTCCGAGAAGAACGCCGAGTTTAGTCAGGCGCGCGCGGTCGTGTCAATTCGCGGGCTCGGCGATTAGGTTCGTGTAGTACGAGGTCGGGTCTCTATTCTCCGTAGGGCACCCAGATGTTCTTCACCTGCGTGGCGTGCTGCAGGAACCACCGGCCCTCGCCTTGTTTGGGGTCAAACCAGTCGATTACGCGTCCTTCATTGGTGAACACCTGTTTCAGGTTTCCGACAGAGCGAGACTTGGCAGCGGCCGCGCTGGCTTCGTCGGCGAAGCACCAGATGGCATCGATGTCGTCGTGCTCGGCAAGCGTCTTGAGCAACTGCGATGTGTAGCCGGAAACCAGGTTCACCGCGCCGCCAGGCAGATCGCTGGTATCGAAGACCTGATAGAGGTCGCCCATGATCAGAGGATATGTCTCAGAAGGAATGACGACGGCGGTGTTGCCCATCGCAAGCATGGGCAAAACGAGCGAGAGCAATCCGAGCAGCGGAGCATCGTTCGGGCAAACGATCCCGACAGTCCCGATGGATTCGTTCATGGCTATGGCGATTGTGCGCGAGGGAGGATGGTGCACCGCGCCGTCGAACTTGTCCGCCCAGGCTGCATAAGAGAAGATGCGACTGATGCTGGCGCTGACTTCCTTCTCGGCTTGCTCGTTGCCTGTGATCGCGGCAAGGCGGGTCGCGATCTCCGCCTGGCGAAGGGACAGATTCTCTGCCATGTAATAAAGGACCTGGGCGCGGTTGTGGGCTGTCGTCTTTGCCCAGCCGGAGGCTTTGCGGGCGGCTTCGACAGCATTGCGGATGTCCTTGCGATTGCCGAGTGGCGCCTCGCCGAGAACCTCGCCATTAGCGCCCCACACCTCGATGCTGTATCCGGAATCGGGCCGCGCCTGTTTTCCGCCGATATACAACTTGACGGTGCGGTCGATTGTTAATCCAGCGTGCTCGTAGCCGTCGTCAGCCTCGGTCTTATGGTTTTTCGATGGAGGCAACGATGGTGCGCCTTTGAACCAGGCTGGCTCCAGATATTCCCACAGGCCTTCGCGTCCGCCTTCGCGGCCGTAGCCGCTCTCCCGGTACCCGCCGAAACCGCATGAGGCGTCGAACATGTTGGTGCAGTTCACCCACACGACGCCTGCCTTGATTTGCGCGGCGACCTGCAAGGCGACATTAACGCTTTCGCTCCACACGGAAGAAGCCAGTCCGTACACGGTGTTGTTCGCCAGTTCGACGGCCTCGGCAGGAGTGCGGAATGACATTGCGGCGAGGACGGGTCCGAAGATCTCCTGCTGCGCGACCACCGATGTCGGGTGCACGTTGCTGAGAAGCGTAGGCGGGAAGTAGAGTCCGCGCGAAGGCATCTCGATTTGCGGTTGCCAGCAGATCGCGCCTTCGGCAATGCCCTGATCCACGAGCCGCTTGATTCGCTCGAGTTGAACAGGTGCTACGATCGCGCCGATGTCGATGGCCTTGTCGAGCGGAGGACCCACGCGCAACGTGTTCATGCGGGCGCGTACTTTTTCCATGAGTGGTTCCGCTATGCTCTCCTGCATAAGAAGGCGCGAACCGGCGCAGCAGACTTGCCCCTGGTTGAACCAGATGCCGTCGACCAGACCCTCCACGGCGCTGTCGAGGTCGGCGTCGTCAAAGATGATGAAGGGCGACTTGCCTCCAAGTTCGAGGGACAGCTTCTTGTGGCTGGCGGCAGTAGCGCTGCGAATGGCGCGGCCTACTTCTGTCGATCCGGTGAAGGCGATCTTATCGACGTCGGGGTGCTTCACGAGTGCTTCGCCGGTTGCGCCGTCGCCGGTCACGATATTCACCACGCCGGCGGGCAGCCCGATTTCACGGCAAATGTCGGCGAAGGCAAGAGCGGTGAGCGGAGTGAACTCGGCCGGCTTCAGAACCACGGTATTTCCGGTGGCGAGGGCGGGAGCGATTTTCCAAGCGAGCATCAGCAGTGGAAAGTTCCAGGGAATAATCTGGCCAACGACGCCACACGCGGTATAGCCGGGAAATTCAGAGTCGAGCAACTGCGCCCATCCCGCGTGATGGTAGAAGTGCCGGGCAACCAGGGGAATGTCGATATCGCGGCTCTCGCGGATGGGTTTCCCGTTATCGATCGTTTCAAGAACGGCCAGCCGGCGCGAGTGTTTCTGCACCGAGCGTGCGATCGCGTAGAGATAACGCGCGCGTGAGTGCGGAGTGAGAGCTTGCCACTTCGGAAGGGCTTGGCGGGCAGCTTGAACAGCAGCGTTGATGTCGGCAGCCGAACCCTGCGCGATCGACGCGATCTTCTCCCCGGTGGCCGGGTCGGACGAATCAAAGAAGACGCCGTCGATGGGATCGTGCCACTCGCCGTTGATGAAGTGTCCGAAGCGACGCTTGTGATGGTCGAGCCAAACGAGCGCGTCCTTGGGATCTTCCGGCGCGGGGCCGTACTCCATCGTGACGAATTTTTCGGCGATGCTCATGCGTCTTCTTTCTAGCCCTTTCTTCGACGTTCAGGCGATCGGGTGACGGTAGTCCGCCGAGTAGCGGCCGGTGGCATGGTGCTCCAGTTGGCGTTCGATATCGTTGAGAAGGGAACTCGCACCGAAGCGGAACAGTTCGGCCTTCATCCACGGGTCACCCAACTCTTCCTTCATCAGGCTCAGCCATTCTGTGGACTGCTTCGCGGTTCGGATGCCGCCGGCGGGCTTGAACCCCACGGCCATTCCGGTTTCATTCGCGTATTCGCGAATCGAGCGCGCCATCACCAGGCCAACGGGCAATGTCGCGTTCACAGATTCTTTTCCGGTCGAGGTCTTGATGAAGTCGGCTCCGGCCATCATCGCCACCATGCTGGCGCGGGCGACGTTGCGTAAAGTCAGCAGGTCGCCGGTTCCAAGAATCGCTTTCATGTGGACGTGCCCACAGGCTTGCTTAAAGCCTGACACTTCGTCGTAGAGTTCCTGCCAGCGGGAGCCGAAGACCAGAGCGCGCGTGATGACGATGTCGATCTCGTCGGCGCCGGCTTCGACCGAGCGGCGAATTTCGGCAATGCGCTCCTCAACTGGAGACAGCCCTGCCGGAAAGCCGGTGGACACGGCAGCAACGCGAATTCCGCTGCCTTCCAGTGCACGGACAGCCGTCTCGACGAAGCGATGGTAAACACAAACCGCCGCAACTTTGATGTTCAGTTCATCAATCCCAAGCCGCTTTACCAGGTCGTGCTGAAGAGGCTGCCGTGCCTTTGCACAAAGCCGCCGCACGCGCTCGTCAGTGTCGTCACCGGAAAGGGTCGTCAGATCCATGCACGTGATGGCGCGGAGAAGCCACGCTGCCTGCCACTCTTTTTTAACCGTGCGACGCGCGACATGCGTTTGCGCACGCCGTTCGACGGCGCTCGTATTCACGCGCACCTGCTGTACCCAGTCGAGATTCAGGGGCACGCGACGATTGGAGAGAAGCGCTTTGCCGGCGAGGGTCGCGAGCGGCGTTACCGATCCTGGAGCGATCTTGTCTATGTTGCTTGGCACGCTGATCGTGGTTGCGGCGCGCTTGCTATTTTCACGTAGCATCGTGTCAGCATTGTACGGCAGATGCACGCCAATTGTTGAGCCGGGAGAATGTCCGTCTTGACATGCTTTCAGTCACGCGTCTAGGCTACGCTCCGGCTGAATTCAGGAGGCAAAACCCTGAGAAACATTGACCCCGGTTGTTGGCGCCCCCAATCGAGTCTGGTTCTGCTCTTCCTCATCCTCATATCCCTGCAGGCATTGGCCGCCGGTTCCAAGAAAATCATTTTCGACACCGACCCGGGCACCGACGATGCCATGGCCCTGATGCTGGCCTTGAATTCGCCCGAACTGGATGTGCGCGCGATCACGGTTGTGCCGGGAAATGTGACCGCGAAACAGGGTCTCGACAACGCGTTGCGCATGGTCTCGCTCGCGAACCGATGCGATATTCCTGTCGCGGGAGGAGCGCAACACCCGTTATTTCAAAAGTTGATCACCGCCGAGTTCTGGCACGGGAAAAATGGGCTCGCGAATATCGAGCTACCGCCAAGCAAATGCAAGGCGGACAGCCGATTTGGTCCGGACGTGATCATTCAGCTCGTGCATGAATCACCGCATGAAATCACGCTCGTTCCCGTGGGGCCATTGACCAACATTGCCCTCGCCGTCTCGAAAGATCCTTCGATCGTCCCGTTGGTGAAGGAAGTCGTGCTCATGGGGGGATCGATTTCAGGTGGGAACGTGAATGCGGCGGCCGAGGCCAACATCTACAACGACCCCGAAGCTGCGCAAATCGTCTTTCAGGCAGGATGGCCGGTAACCATGGTCGGTCTGGACGTGGGAGACAAGACCCTGTTGTCGCAGAAATATCTGGATCAACTGGCGGCGAAGCACGGTCCCGTGGACGACTTTATCGCTGGGGTTGCGAAGTACCTAATCGATCTTTCGGCCAAGTTCGGTTCGCCCGGAACGCCGATGTATGATCCGCTGGCGGTTGGAGTGGCCATCGATCCAACATTGGTGAAGGCCCCGGCGATGCACGTGGACGTGGAAACCCGAGGGGAATTTTCGCGAGGGGAGACAGTCGCGAACCGCCACGGCTACGTCGAGCGCAATGTGCTTCACGGTGATCGTTACATCATTGAGGGTGTCGATCAGGTTCCGGCCAACGCGAAAGTGTGCACCGACGTAGAGGCCGACCGTTTTCTGCAAATGTTCGTATCGAGAATTCAAGGCAAATAGCGTTACAGACGCCGTAGGTCGAGAGCGCGTCTGGGCAGTTGCGTCTTGCAAGTGTGAGAAGGAGCCACGATGTACACGCCACAAACGCTGGGTGTCGCGCTGTTGATGATGATCACGAGCGCCATTTGCTGGGGCTCCTGGGCCAATACGTTCAAAGGTGTCAAGAACTATCGCTTCGAACTCTTCTATTGGGACTACGCGATTGGAATCTTCGTCATCTCGCTGATCCTCGGCCACACCATGGGAAGCACAGGCCACAATGCGCAGAGCCTGATGGAGAACATCCACTCGACCGGAGGCTCGAACATTGCATATGCGCTGATAGGAGGCGCATGGTTCAATCTCGCGAATCTGTTGCTGGTGGCGGCGATTGATATGGCAGGCCTTGCCGTGGCGTTTCCGATTTCGATCGGAATTGCTCTCGTGGTCGGTGTGGTCCTCAGTTATGCTCTGCAACCTAGGGGAAACCCGGTTTTGCTCGCGCTGGGCGTGGCTTGCGCATTGCTTGCCGTCATTCTCGACGGCAAGGCGTATGGCAGCTTGGCGGGCACGGGGCGGACGGTCTCAAAGAAGAGCCTGATCACCTGCGTGGTGTCGGGAATTCTGATGGGACTATGGGCGCCGTTTCTGACCCGCGCGATGACGACTGGCACGCCGCTTGGGCCTTATGCCGCTTGCGTGTTTCTCACGCTAGGCGCGCTGCTGTCCTGTTTCATCTGGAACATCTACTTCATGAAGCGTCCGCTAGTGGGGGAGCCGGTAAGCTTTAGCGGGTTCTTCCGCGGGCCGGCATCTGGACACGCGCTGGGCCTATTGGGTGGATTCATCTGGGGAACTGGCACTGTCTTTAATATGGTGGCTGCGAGTTTTACGGGTGTTGCGATCTCGTACGCGATCGGCCAGTCGGCGCCAATGGTAGCCGCCTTGTGGGGGATTTTTGCCTGGAAGGAATTCAAAGGTTCGGGGACAGCGGCAAAGGTCTATCTTCTTTTAATGTTTGTGTTTTATGGCCTGGCGATTCTTCTGGTAGCCAAGGCCAACGGATAAGACGGCTGTCATGCGCTGAGGGGCGCGCGGCGCAAGGCTAGTGAGCTTCCGCGGTCTTCTTCGCCGCCGCTTCAACCGGCTTGCCGGCGCCTTCTTTTAGTGTATTGATCTTGTCGGAGGCTACGTCGTCGTAGCGCTCCGTTAGGCCGCTCGGCCAGCGCACGTCGACCGAATCGACCGTTGCAGCGCTCCCCAAGCCAAAATGAATGCGCATATCGTGGTTTGAGTTATAGCTCGACCCACTGCGCACTTCGTCAACGAGGATTCGCGCGCCGGCTTTCACCGAGATGCGGGCGCCAATGCCGTCCCGATTCGATTTCGATCCAATCGTACGGAAGGCGATCCAATGATTGGTTGAACGCACCTGGTTCACAAGTAAGCTGGGCGGAGCATTCATGTTCGAAATCACTGCGGAGATCCGACCGTCGTTCCACAGATCGGCCATTGCGAGTCCACGGCCAGCGTGAGGCGTGGTGATCCCGCTTCCGCCCTGATCGGAAATGTCTTCGAACTTTCCGGTGCCATCGTTGTGATACAGGATGCGCGGCTCTTGGTAACTGCTCCCCAGCTTTTGCCTGTCGACTTCGGGGTACACGTGGCCGTTGACGAGCAGCAGATCGGGCCAGCCATCGTTGTCCATATCAAAAAACGCCGTGCCCCAGCCCAGGTACTGCGTGTGCAAGCCGAGTCCAGCTGAGAACGTTACATCGTCGAAGGTGCCGTTGCCATTGTTGCGATACAGCGTCGAGGTATCGTCGGAAAAATTCGTCTTGAAGATATCGAGCTTGCCATCGCCATTGAAGTCGCCAATGGCGACGCCCATGCCCGCTTGTTCACGGCCGTCTTCATTGTAGGCGGCCCCCGCGCTCACGGCTACGTCGGTGAATGTTCCGTCGCGGTTGTTGTGGTAAAGAATGCTGGCGGTGCTGTCGCATGCGACGTAAATGTCGGGCCAGCCATCGTCGTCGTAGTCGAACGTTGCCACGGTGAAAGCGTAGTGTGCGGAGGTCTTGTCGATGTGAGCCTTGGTCGTGACGTCCTCGAACTTCCCGTTGCCGACGTTGTGGTAAAGGATGTTTTTCGCCCCGGGGAGCCCACGCGGGCCGCACATCACGGGAACGCCTTTCCACACGCACGAGGCACGCTCGCCGGGAGCCGGAGCGGTCGAGAGATCGAAGTCAACATAATTGGCGACCATCAGGTCGAGAAGGCCGTCGCGATCGTAGTCCACGAAGGCGCAGCCTGTTCCCCATGCCTTGCCCGTGCCCGCGGTTCCTGACTTCTCACCTTCTTCCGTGAAGACTCCATTCTTATTGTGATAGAGGCGATTTTTCCCGTAGTAGGTGATATAGACGTCTTCCCAGCCGTCGTTGTCATAGTCGCCGACGCATGCGCCCTGTCCCCAGCCGGACCCCAAGAGACCGGCTTGTGCGGTTACGTCGGTAAAGGTGCCGTCGTGATTGTTGTGGAAGAGATGATTGGTCGGAGCCTTGCTTTGCGGGAATCCTTCGAGCGTGGTGCCGTTGACAAGCAGAATGTCGGGCCAGCCGTCGTTGTCGTAGTCGAAAACCGCGACGCCTGTGCCTGTGGTTTCGATGATGTACTTCTTGGTGTCCTTGCCGCCAAAGACATTCATCATTGTCAGCCCGGACTTTTCGGCGACATCTACAAAGTTGGCGATCGGTGCAGGCGTCTTCGTTGGACCAGCGCTTTGAGCGCTGGCTGTTCTGAGCAAGAGGAGTACGCCCGCGAAGATGCAGAAAGAAGAGAAGAGCGTTAAAGGAAAACTGATGCGCAGGATTCGCTCAAGCCGAAAGCACATGATCCAGATTGAATCGTAGGATGCCGGGGAACCAGCGTCAAGCCGAGCAGCGCTGATTGCAGCATGGCGCATGCGAACATCGGTGACTTCTATCTATTTGTTATCCTTACGCGCGTGACGCGCCCTTTCCTGATCGATACCGACACTGCTTCCGATGACGCCGTTGCCATCATCATGGCCTTACGCAATCCTGACATCCGCGTGGTCGCAATCACCACAGTTGCCGGCAATGTCAATGTACAGCAATCCACCCGCAACGCGCTCTACACGGCTGAGTTGTGCGGATCCGATGTGCCCGTTTTCTCCGGCGCCGATAAGCCTCTGCTCTGCGAATACCAAAACGCCACCTGGTTCCATGGACGCGATGGCCTCGGCGATCATGGATATCCGCCGCCCAGCAACGCAGCAAACCCCATGCACGCGGCCGACGCCATCATTCAGGCCGCAGAGGCGCATCCCGGACTAGTGATCGTTACTCTTGCGCCGCTGACGAACGTGGCTTTGGCCGTCGCGAAGAAACCGTCGATCGTGAATCATGTGAGCCGCTGTGTGGTGATGGGAGGAGCGCCTTGTTGCGAGGGGAATGTGACGCCCGCTGCCGAGTACAACATATGGGTCGACCCGGAAGCCGCCCGCATCGTGTTTCGCAGTGGGCTGCTTATCGAACTGATCGGCTGGCATCTCTCGCGAGGAGAAGCTGTACTCAACGAAGCAGACATTGCGCGAATTCAGGGCTTCGGCACGAAGCTTGCGCACTTCGCGATTGAGTGCAATAGCCATGCTCGCCATGCGTATAAGGTGCAAACTGGCGAAGATGGCATTTCGCTTCCGGACCCGGTCGCGATGTGCCTGGCTCTTGATCCGAGCGTGGGTACCCAATGGAGCGCGCACTACGTAGATATAGAAACGAAAAGTGAGCTGACCCGAGGGATGACGGTGGTCGATCGCCTGAACGTGGCGGACGACGAACGGAATCGGCCAGTCTGGGATCCGATTGTCCGGAAGGGAAAGAAATCCAAAGTCTGCTGGACCCTCGACAACCAACGTTGGAAAGAGGCGTTGTTCGCCGCGCTGCGCTGACGAAAATTCAACGGTCATTTTCTGCCGTTCTTGAATCGATCGAAACCACAAGCCGCACAGAAGAGATCAGCGCAGAATCACGCGGTGGATCCGCGTGTGACTTCACGATGTAGCCATGCGCGGGCAGAGGTCCACTCGCGTGAAACCGTGGCCGGCGAGATGCCCAGCACTTGCGACGTATCTTCGATCGAAAGGCCCGCGAAGAATCGGAGTTCCACGATACGCGACTGCTGCTCATCAAGCGCAGCCAAACCTTTCAAGGCGTCGTCGAGCATGAGAACGTCGAGGTTGACTGGCTTGGGAGCCGCTTCGATGCCTTCATCGATCGTGACCTTGCTGGCGCCTCCACCGCGCTTCTCCGCCTGATGGCTGCGGGCGTGCTCGACCAGGATCTGACGCATTACCCGGGCCGCGACTCCGAAAAAATGAGCGCGATCCTGCCACTGCGGAATGTTATGCCCTACAAGCCGGACATAGGCTTCGTGAACGAGTGCCGTGCTCTGAAGGGTGTGGTCGGGCCGTTCCCGCTGCAGGTAATGGCGGGCGATCTGTCTAAGTTCCGTGTAGACCAAAGGAACTAAATCGTCGAGTGCTTGCTGATCTCCGCCACGCCAACGGACAAGAAGCTCTGTAATCTGCTGATTGGAGGGGTCGCGTCGCACAGGGGTCCGCGCGCCCGGGGACGGCGCATTAGGGCCGAGCATAACCCGATCCCCGGGTGGTGTCAATCGCGAATACGCCCAAAATCCGCATCCGGCAAGCGGTTCGGCGCGCACGTCTTCGTTAGATAAGCGCTGACATTGTTGTGAGTTCAAAATTTTTACCGCTTGCATGTCGACTCTTAGCTCGTGGTATGCGTCAAGGCTTCCTATCGATGCGGAAAAGACTCCGGTTCACGATTCTTGACATCGATCAGCCAAACCCGTATCAAACCTACCTATGCCACGCAAAAGTGCGACCTCGTTAAGGAGTTATCGCTGGTACGGCCCGGATGATTTGCGTTCTTTTGTGCATCGCTCGCGTGCCGCGTCGATGGGATGCGTGCATGCGGATTACGACGGTAAGCCGGTCATTGGAATTATCAATACCTGGAGCGACATGAACCCGTGCCACAGCCTTTTGCGAGAGCGTGCCGAGGATGTGAAAAAAGGCGTGTGGCAGGCCGGCGGCTATCCGGTAGAGATGCCAGCGATCACGCTGGGCGAGACGTTTCAGAAGCCGACCACCATGATGTATCGCAATTTGCTCGCGATGGAGACCGAGGAATTGCTGCGCTCTTATCCCATCGACGGCTGCGTCTTGCTGGGCGGATGCGACAAGACCACGCCCGCACTTTTAATGGGCGCGATCAGCATGAATGTGCCCGCGATCTATGTTCCGGCGGGGCCGATGCTCCGCGGAAACTGGCGCGGGCAGTTCCTGGGGAGCGGCGCCGACGTGATGAAGTATTGGGCGAAGCGACGCGCCGGCGCGATCGACCGGCAAGCATGGGTGGAGATTGAGGAAGGAGTCGCTCGCTCTACTGGCACCTGCATGACCATGGGGACGGCCTCCACCATGACGAGCGTTGCCGAGGCACTGGGATTCTCGTTGCCCGGAGCGAGTTCCATTCCCGCGGTGGACGCCAATCATCCAAAGATGGCCAATCTCTCGGGAAGGCGCATCGTGGAAATGGTGTGGGAGGATTTGAAACCGCGCGACATCCTGAGTGAGGCGTCCTTTACGAGCGCGATTGCTACAGTCCTTGCGCTGGGCGGCTCTACCAACGCCGTGATCCATATGCTTGCCCTGGCTGGCCGCGCGGGCATCAAGCTCACCATCGATGATTTTGATAAATTGTCGAAAAAGACACCGGTGCTCGCAAACGTGCGCCCTACCGGCAAATACTTGATGGAGGACTTCTACTATGCAGGTGGACTGTCCGCGCTATTGAAGAGCCTGTCTCCTCATCTGGACCTGAATTGCCGAACCGTCACTGGCAGAACACTCGGCGATAATATCGCCAATGCCGAGATCTACCAGCCCGATGTCATTCGCAGCGTCGACAATCCGCTCTTCCCGTCGGGAGGTCTCGTGATCTTGCGCGGGAATCTAGCTCCCAACGGGGCAGTGATTAAAGCGCCGGCTGCGGATCCGGCGCTGCTCAAACACGCGGGCCGCGCCATCGTTTTCGACAGCTATGACGAAATGAATGCAAGGATCGATGACCCGGCTCTCGAGGTCGAGGCGAATAGTGTCTTGGTGCTGCGCAATGCGGGTCCAAAGGGCGCTCCTGGCATGCCGGAGTGGGGCAACCTGCCAATTCCGCAAAAGCTCCTCAAGGCGGGCGTCCGCGACATGGTGCGCATTTCGGACGCAAGAATGAGTGGCACGAATTATGGCGCCTGTGTCCTCCACGTGTCGCCGGAATCGTTCGTGGGAGGTCCGCTCGCGTTGCTGAAGGAAGGTGACATCGTGGAACTCGACATCGAACACCAACAGCTGAACATGCGCGTCAGTGACGAGGAGCTTTCCCGACGACGCGAAGGTTGGCGTCCACGAGAGGGAATTTACCCGCGTGGCTATGGCAAACTGTACATGCAACACATCAAGCAAGCAGACGAGGGATGTGACTTCGATTTTCTGGAGGGAACTGCACCTATCCCTGAGCCGGAGATCCACTGACCCCAGCGGGTAACCTGCCACCAGCCTCGGTTGCGGGATGCGAGCGTCCTGTGCCCACTGGCAGCATCAACGCCCCCGACACGAGGAAGCCCCCTGCCCACGAGAACGCACAGCCCGTGGCGAAAGAGTGCGTCCGCGTAACCAGATACCCCATAATGAGCGGCTCCACGAAGCCGCCCAGGTTGCCTAGCGAATTAATCAAGCCGATCGATGTCGCCGTGCGGGATCGGCCACTATAATTTTTACCCTAGGGAGACTTTCCATCAAGTATCCACGTATTGCCAGTTGACATTGACCAAGGTCGCCAATAGATTACCCAATCAAGTTCCTGAGGGGGAAACCCGGCGATCGTTTGGAGGAGCCGATGGCTCTCTTCCTACAGGTGGCACCTCGCTTGTTTTCGGCCCACTTTCGTTCGCTTCTTACGCTCGCTCCGAATAACACCCTGGAATCGTTCGTCGCCTCGGTTCTATATCGCGGCTCTGGAACGGAAGCCGTCTGCAAGACGGTAACCGCCAGTTTCTTTTTGAGACTCGGTATGGCTCCTGCCGAGAAATTTCTGTTTTCGTATCGAGCGAGGCGGCCTCGGAGTGTCGAGATTTTTTAACTATGAAATGTCATAACGAGATTGTTGTGCTGATCAGGAAAATTACATTTTTTTTTTGTAACGCGAGCAGGAAGCAGTGAGATATTAGGTCAACTAGCGGGGGCGTAGATCGTCACTGCACCGCTCCTTAATCCGTTCAAGGAGTCTGTTGTGTGCGCTGAGAAGCTTGGCAGTATCGACGTCTTCCTGTTGGCCGAGAATCGCCTGTTACGCGAAGCGCTCGCCAGAGTGCTCGACAATAAGAATGACATCCGAGTAGTAGCCGCGGTTGCGTTCGACGGTAACCTCACCAACAGCATCAGGGAGATGTGCCCCCAGATCCTCGCGCTCGACTCCAGTGTTTTCGGACGAATAGGTCTGGATCTCGTCACATCGATTCGCCGCGTTCTTCTGAACATGAAGATCCTCCTGGTGGGAATGGACAACGATGAAGACACGTTCTTACGCTGTGTCCGAGCTGGAGTGTCAGGTTATGTCCTGAAAGAGGCATCGGCCAACGAGGTAGCTGCGGCCGTGCGAAGCGTGGCCTACGATGGCGCGGTCTGCCCTCCGAAGTTTTGTGCCGCCTTATTCGAACAGGTAGCGAACCCACGCTCAGAATTCAAACTGTATCGCGGGAAGTCGCAATTGGGTTTAACCCGCCGGGAGCAGCAACTCGTGCAGATGATCAGCCGAGGGTCGAGCAACAAGGAAATCGCGAACCAGTTGAATCTTTCCGAGCAAACGGTGAAAAACCATATTCACCGCATATTGCGCAAGCTGGGCGCAAGCGACCGACTGGGCGCGGTCGAGGTGTGCAGGGTCGAAGGCATAGTGGCCTGAGATCGGCGTCGGTCGGTCGAAAAAATTGGTACTTGTTAGTACCTGCCCCTCCTAATTGGTACTTAGTCGATAGTTCCCGCCGATGTCTGTCGTAGGTACTTCTCAACATTCTCCTAGGTCGCAAATTGAACCTTTTCCAGTGCAGATAGGCCGCATACCCTATTCGCTACCTTGTGCGTCGGGAGAGGGCCTTGCGAAAAATCAGAGTCCTAGTTGCCAACCGCCCGCGCCTGATGCGAGAGCTGGTCATTGCCACCATCGCAGACCAGCCGGATATCGAAGTCGTCGGCGAAACCCAGAATGAGTCGGAAATTGCAGAGATGGTGGACACGACCCGTCCTGACTTCCTGATCATCGCGCTGGATCAAACGACAGGCCGTCCTGAGCTGTGCGGCTTTCTGCTCGGGCGGTATCCCGCGATGAAGGTCTTGGCCGTGGCACCCCAGGAAGACAACAGCATCTTGTATTCGGCATTTGTCGATATTCGCGCCAAGCGAGTCGAGAACTCCGAACAGGGCTTACTCAATTCCCTGCGAAATCCGGAAGTCGCGGAGATTCGATCGCCCGCATGTTGAGTTCCGGCGAGCTGTAGACACCGACCGCTGGAAGCGCCACAGGTCGCGGAATATGGCAGCCAGCATGGGTTTCAGTGAATCAGGTTATCTCACATGAACCTGTAAGTGAGGGGGCGAAGCTGTAACTGGCGCCCTTGGAAGGCAGAATGGCGACAACCCAAATCGGCGTCAACAGTGGTGGTGAAATCGTCAGCAGTTCTTCGCTCGCCGAGACATTCGATCGGCCGGAGTGGTACGCCGTCTACACGAATGCTCGCCACGAGAAGCGGGTGACCGAATACTTGGGCGGTCGCTCGTTGGAGTGCTACCTGCCGTCGTATCGGAGCGTTCGACGCTGGCAGGATCGCCGAAAAGAAGTGGATCTGCCCTTGTTTCCGGGGTATGTATTCGTGCGAATCGCCTACCGCTCGCGCTTGCAAGTGCTCACCGCGCCCGGTGTCGTGCAGATCGTAAGCTTCGACGGAAAGCCGGCATCGATCAGAGAAGCGGAAATTGAAAACATTCGGCGAGGACTCTCCCATGCCGCCGGCTTCGAACCACATCCCTATCTGAGAGTCGGTAAGCGGGTCCGCGTACGGAGCGGCCCCCTGTCGGGAATCGAAGGCATCCTCCTTCGCCGTAAAGATGGATTCCGCCTTGTCCTTTCGATCGAGTTGATCATGCGCTCGGTCGCGACCGAAGTGGACGAGGCCGACGTGGAGCTTGTGAACTGATCAAAAGAATCTAGCCGGCCGAATCGTTTCCCGATGCCATGACGCTCGGAGCTACCCAAGCCCCAAACCGGAACGAATCTGGTGTTCTTCTTCAACAGCAGCGGATGGGGGTCGGCTGTGCGGTGACGAGTGACGCGAGGTAAGAATAATGATCGTGGATCAAATATCCCAACCCCTTGTGAAAAAATCCGTCAGCCTGTGTGTGTTTCTACTTTGCTGCCAGATCTCATATAGTCAGACTTCCTACGGCCAGATGTCGACGACCGAAAAGCCACGAGCTCAAACCGTCGACTCTTCAACCCGCCGCAAGCCCGAGCTGTCGGAACTCGCTGAAGACAACTACAGTCACGTCTCGGCATCATCGCAACAGATCAGGGAAGTCCTTTTGATAGATGCAGGCTTGTTGGTGGAGTTGAAGCGTTGGATCGCGAAAGAGGCTACCGACGAAGGCCGTATCGTGGAGGATCAGAACCTCACCGACCAGGCCGTCTTTGACCGACTTGACCGGGATCAGGTGTTTCGGTCGGTGGCGACTCGGTTGCTGCAGCGCTACGGCTACCTGACGCCGAAGGCGAATCCAGACTCGGCGTTAGGCAAACAGCAAGACTTGATCCTGAAGGAGCGGGTAAGGCGCTTTGTGGCTCTCGAAGCGGAGCAGGACAATCAACTGTTCCGCACCCAGAGGAAGGGCGAAGAAGTCCAGTACACAACGGCTTGCAATCCTCAGCAAGACCAGGGTTGCGATAAAAAGGTTCCCACCAGTGCAAATCCTGATCGCGAGCCGCCAGTCGAACCAGAGACGCCGGAAATCAGTCCTCCACTGCTGCCACCCGCGATGTCGCCTCTATCACAGCCTCGAACGCTTAGAAGCAACTCCGGAGAGGACGAATCTGGCGAGGGCGATCGTTCGTTTTCGCGCTTGGAGTTAACTTCCGGCACAGCAAATTCAGGCTCTGGAATATTCGGGATGCTGGGAAACGGCCCAGCGTCTCCTAGCATCGCCGACCTGATGGCAAGTCGCAGCAACCCGGAACTGGCTGATCGTTATGATGCAAGTGCTGCGTCCGGACACAGTAATGTCTCCAAAGAGTCCATACGTCCGAATAAGCCAAAAACAGACTGGTCTGACGAAAACGCCGACTCCGCGAGGATGATCCGTCCCGCCAATCCGTATGCAGACATTCCGTCACTCTATGACATGTACACGCAGGCTTCTGCCGCGCAACGGCCTGCAGAGCGCTTCGGCCTGGAAATCTTTCGCAATTCAACTAACCAGCCCGGCGTAATCCCCATGGATCTGCCCGTAGGCCCCGACTACGTCGTTGGCCCCGGTGATAGTTTAGCTGTTGACCTCTGGGGAGGCTACTCGCAGAGGCTGGTCCGCGTTGTCGATCGCACGGGGCGAGTGTCGCTACCCGAAGTGGGACCGGTGCTGGTCAGCGGCAAGAGTCTTGGGGAAGTGCAACTCGCAGTTCAGCACGCTTTGCGGACCCAGTTTCGAGATGTCTCAGCGGATGTTTCTGTTTCCCGCCTTAAGACGATTCGTGTCTACGTCGTTGGCGATGTGGTGGAGCCGGGCGCCTACGATGTGAGTTCGCTTTCAACTCCCTTGAACGCTTTGGTGATGGCCGGTGGAGTCACGAGTCGTGGGTCCTTGCGAAGTTTGAAGCACTACCGCGGAAAGCAGCTAATCGAGGAAGTGGACGCCTACGACTTGCTACTGCACGGCGTGCGCCCCGATCTCCAGCCCATGCAAAGTGGCGATACGATTCTGGTGCCCCCGATCGGACCACTGGCAACCGTTGAAGGCATGGTCCGTCGTCCGGCGGTGTACGAATTGCGGAATGAGAGCTCTCTGTCGGAGGTTCTCGAATTAGCTGGGGGAATCCTTCCGACGGCCGCTCTGCGTCATATCGAAGTGCAGCGCGTCGAAGCCCATGAAAAGCGGACCATGCTGTCGCTCAACCTGACGTCGACAGCTGACACCAGCGCGGTGAACCAGCAACTCGACGGTTTCAAGATCCAGGGCGGCGATCAGGTGCATCTCTTTCCCATCGCGTCTTACAACGAAGACACCATCTATCTTCAGGGGCATGTTCTTCGGCCGGGACGCTACTCCTACAAGAAGAACATGAAGCTGACTGACCTGATTTCTTCATACGGCGATCTGCTACCCGAGCCCGCGCCCCACTACGGTGAGATCGTTCGCCTGAACGCTCCGGATTTTCACCCGACTGTTGAGAGTTTTGATCTCACCGCCGCTCTGGCCACCCCCGCGTCCGCTCCGACCTTGCAACCGCTGGACACTGTGCGAATCTTCAGTCGCTATGATTTCCAGGCGCCGCCCGACGTGTGGGTGGGTGGCGAAGTTCGTTCTCCTGGAAAATACCGGACATCCGGTCAAGCACATCTGCGCGACGCGGTCTATTTAGCCGGCGGGGCTACGCCCTATGCAGCGCTGGACTCCGTGCAGTTATTCCGGACCGAAAGCAACGGTACCATGAAGATTTTTAGCGTGAACCTCGGAGAGGCTCTCGCTGGGAATCCTGCACACGATGTTCTTCTGCAACCCCGCGATCGCGTGATCGTAAACCGCAATCCTGCCAATGTGGATCCCCCGACGGTTTACATTAAGGGCGAAGTGGCCAAGCCCGGCCGCTATCCACTGACTTCCAACATGCGCGTTGAGGACCTGGTGAGGGTAGCGGGCGGACTCAAGAGAAGCGCCTACACTGAGACAGCGGATCTCACCCGATTCGCCGCCAGCGGCCCCCCGAACAGTTCCAGCGAGCACATGGAGGTGAAGCTTACTGCCGCTGTCTCCGGCGACGCGAACGAAGACCTGCCTCTCCGCAACGGTGACGTGCTCAGCATCGGGCAAATCCCGCAATGGAGCGATTTGGGAGCATCGGTCACGGTCCAGGGCGAAGTGCTGCATCCGGCCTCATACGGTATCCAACCTGGGGAGAGACTCGGTTCAGTTCTGCAGCGCAGCGGTGGCTTTACCTCCGAGGCTTATCCCTACGGCGCGGTCCTGGCTCGTCGTGATGTCCGTGAGATGGAAACGAAATCGCAAACTGAACTCGTCCAGCGCCTCAAAGAAGAGCAGCTACATCTCAACTTGCTGCCTGAGGGAGACAACGACCAGAAGAACGCCAAACTCACCGCGATTGCGCAAACCCAAGCGGCCCTTCAGCAGCTCGAAACCGCTTCGCCGATCGGCCGTGTCGTGATTCACGTTCCGACCGACATGACAAAATTTGCGAACTCACCCTCCGATATCACCCTACGGGATGGGGATCGGCTGATCATCCCGAAGAAGGCAACCTATGTGATGGTCCAGGGACAGGTCTTCAATCCGACTGCTGTCAGCTATGTTCCCGGCAAAGATGCCAAGTGGTACCTGAGGCAAGCAGGCGGAATGACCCAGATCGCCGACAAGAGCGCCGCGTTTGTCATTCGGGCGGACGGATCCGTTCTTGCCGCCAAGAACAATTCTGGGTTCTGGTCGGGCGATCCGATGAAATCCGTGCTGAAACCGGGAGATTCCATCGTCGTCCCGGAGAAGGCCCTCCGTGTCGGCGGCCGAAATTGGACGACTCTGATTCAGACGGCCCAAATAGCCTCCTCCATCGCCTTAACGGTCGCCTATATCCATCCTTAGGGCTTTTTGGGCGCCGAGGTCTGATGAAAACAAGACTGCTGTTCGGCCTCATGGCCCCCGCGTTGATGAGCATTTTTCTGGTGCAGGAAATGTGGCCCCAAGACAGCGAGGTGAGCAGCAGGCCAACCGCCAGCCAGGAGTCGAGTGGCGGAGCCGGGAGTCCAAGCTCGCCCGCACCACCAGCGTCGGCCACGGCGACTGGCGAGGGCGGTAAGTCTGCGATTCCCCAGTTGCTGACTGATTTCGTCCAGGACCAACGTCAGATTTGGACTAGCCCTGTGCATCTTAAGCTTTCCGATACAACTTGGTTGGTCCCTCTGGGTGGATTTACCGCCGCTCTCTTCGCAACTGACAGCCAATACAGTGCTTCACTGTCGAACAACCCAAACACGATCAAACACTACAAGACTCTCTCCGATGTAGGACTGGCAGGCCTGGTCGGAGCTGGCGCCGGCCTTTACCTCTTTAGTTTTCCTACCCACAACTCCCACTGGAGGGAGACAGGATTCCTGGCGGGGGAAGCTGCGATCAACAGCCTGGTCGCCGTCGAGGCCCTCAAGTATTCACTGGGTCGTCAGCGACCATATCAGGGTGATGGCAGTGGAGCATTTTTCAAGGGTGGAACTTCGTTTCCTTCCGAGCATGCGGCTGCCGCTTGGGCCGTTGCCGGGGTTGTGGCCCACGAGTACCCCGGAACCCTTACCAAGCTGCTGGCATACGGCTTGGCTTCCACCGTCAGTTTTTCAAGGATTCGCGCTCGCCAGCACTTTCCCTCGGATGTCGTCGTCGGCAGTACGCTGGGATACCTGATCGCGCAGAGCGTCTATACCCGGCGTCACGAACCACAGTTGAACGGGGGCTCCTGGGAGCCTCCTGGTGCATTCATGCAAGAGGACGATCGCAGTCGCGCACCGTCGTTCATGAGTTCGCCGTATGTGCCGCTCGAGAGCTGGGTCTATCCCGCGCTCGAACGGCTGCAAGCACTGGGCTATGTCAACACTGCCTTCATCGGACTGCGGCCTTGGACTCGCCTGGAGTGCGCCCGCCTCGTGGACGAAGCCAGCGACAACATGCCTCCGGAAGGGCTTGAGAACGGGGTGGCGCAAGGCATATATCAAGCGCTGTCGGCGGAGTTCCTGCCGGAGTCCGAACGGAGAGGTGGCGCCGCCAACCAGGGAGTCGACCTTGACTCCATCTATACCCGCATGACCGGCATCTCCGGTCCTCCTTTGACCGACGGGTACCACTTCGGACAAACGATCATCAACGACTACGGCCGGCCCTACGGGGAGGGATTCAATAGCGTCACCGGCATGACCGCTCATGCCGAAGCTGGTCCACTATCGTTCTACGTGCGCACCGAATTCCAGCACGCTCCGGCAATTCCCGCCTACCCTCTCGCGACACAGCAGGCGATCGCAACTGCCGATGCCAACACTCCCGTTTCGAATGCAACGGGAACTGTGAATCGCCTTCACATCATCGATGCTTCCGTTGCCCTCACGGTAAACAACGTGCAGCTCTCGTTCGGCAAACAGAGCCTGTGGATGGGCCCGACACGATCCGGCTCTCTACTGCTCAGTAATAATGCCGACTCCGTGATGATGATGAAAGTTGAGAGCGTTTCGCCCTTCAAGATTCCGCTGCTCTCGAATCTTCTAGGCCCCCTGCGCGCCGAATATTTCCTGGGTCAACTTGCAGGCACCGAATTCGAACTGAATGGCAGCACTTTGCTTGGGCCGGGCAACATCAATCCGCAGCCTGTTTTGAGCGGGTACAAAGCGAATTTCAAACCAACTCCCAATTTTGAATTCGGAATGGGTATTACCGCTCAACTCCGAGGGCCGGGTTTGCCGCTCACCTGGGGGAATTACTTCCGAGCGTTTTACGTTCACAACCAAACCGGCCCCACAGCGAACAACGCCAATCCAGGCAAACGCATTTCTTCCGCCGATTTCAGCTATCGCGTGCCCCGGCTGCGAGACTGGCTCACGATTTACGCCGATACCTTGGTCGTGGACGAGATTTCGCCCATTGGCTCGGCGCGGGCAACCGTCAACCCCGGCTTCTACATGCCGCAACTCCCGAAACTGCCAAGGATGGAGTTGCGCGCCGAAGGCTTCAACGAGCCCCTTACAACCGAGTTTGCGCCCGGATTCGTGTACTACGGAGACCGTCGGTATCACTCCGGCTACACCAACGAGGGCAACCTGATGGGCAGTTGGATCGGTCGGGCCGCCCACGGCGGCCAGGGTTGGCTGACCTATTCCTTTTCTCCACGTACCAAACTAGAGGCCGGCTATCGGCATCAGGAAGTTTCCAGGGGGTTCATCGGAGGAGGTCGAGCGGTTGACTACTCTTTGCAGGGGGAGGCCCTCGTGAGTCGAGACCTCTCCATCGCAGGGTGGGTGCAGTATGAGCAATGGAACTTCCCCAAGCTGGCTGCTACGGGCAAGTCCAATGTGACTGCTTCGGTCCAGGTCACCTTTTATCCGCATTGGCGGACACACTAAGTCCCCTCGTTTTCTAGTTCTGAGCTTTGATCGGCAAGCTTTTCCATTATGCCTTCCTCCGTTGGATTAGAAAACCCACCTCAGCCGTCACCGAACGAATCGTCCGCGCCCTGGACGAAGCTTTGGGCGCTGAGGGAAACCTGATGGGGAACTGGATTGGATGAGCTGGGCATGGCCTACAAGCATGGCTGACCTATTCGTTTTCGCCTCGGAGTTGGGTTATCGCCTGCAACAAGTATCGAAGGACTTCATCGGCGGCGGAAGATCCGTTGACTTTTCTGCCCGAGCTGAATTCATGTTGTCTCAAAGCGTTGGTCTGTCTGCATTCGTGCAGTACGAGCAGTGGAGGTTTCCCGTTCTTTCCGCAGTTGCTCAAACGGATACTACTGCTTCAGTTCAGCTGGTCTTTTACTCCCACTGGAGCATTCGAAAGTGAAAAACAGGGCTGTCACTCCTGCTCCGCCCCTAGACACCCCGGCTAAGCCACTCGCCGTAGATCTGCGCTTGGTAGAGCCGGTTTCGAACCAGGGAGCAGCTGCGCGTTTCCGGCGCGCAGTTGTATTCTGTGAGGTGACGACGGATCTCCTCACCGTCACGATTGCGGTGGTGGTAGGGTATTTGATTTACGACTCCCTTTCTCTTGGGAAACATATCCACTACCCCGCCAGAACTATTTTTGGTCTGGCCTCGGCGCTCGCAGCTGTCATGGTTTTGATGCTTGACCGAGCTGGCGCCTATCGGCGCGGTAACAGCTTGCTCCGAGTGAAAGAGACCGAGCAGGTGCTGCGAGTTTCCGCCGAGGCGTTTCTGATAACGCTTGCGGTAAGCTTCCTTACCAGTAACCTCTTCTCGCGCTGGCTACTGGTTCTATGTTTGACTCTAGTTCCCCTCGCTCTGTTCGTTCAGAAGACGTCGATGTACTTCCTAATACGCGCACTTCATTCCCGTGGATATGGCATTGAGAAGGTGCTGATTTATGGCTCGGGCCGTACTGGCCGGCGTGTTTTCTCAGCCCTGAAACGGTCTCCCAAGCTGGGGCTCGATCCGGTTGCTTTCGTGGACGATGATGCCGCCAAGGTCGGTAGCATAGTCTTCGAGATGGGATACGAGCGCCGTCGTTCTGCACCCATTGTTCGTGGGCCACTGGACGTTGAACTGGTAAGGCAGCACGGGATTGATCTGGTAATAGTGGCGATTCCTTCGATCGAACCTCAGAAATTCACCGACACGATACAGGGGACGCTGGGTGCGAACGCTAGAGTCTCGTTTGTGCCGGGCCACCTTTTGCCGACTGATCCGTGGATTGATTATCAGGACATTGACGGCGTCCTTCTTGCGTCCTTCGGAAAATCGAGTCGTTGGGGCGGATACGATATTCTGAAACGATTTTTCGATTTCTTTGGATCACTCGCTCTCATCGCGCTAGGCGCACCAATCTTTCTGCTGTTGGCCCTGATCATCAAGCTAGATTCACCCGGCCCAGTTTCATTCCGGCAAGAGCGCGTGGGGCAGGGAGGAAGACGTTTCTGGATGTACAAGTTTCGTACCATGCACACAGCTGCCTCCCCATACGAATATTCGCCGCTGTCTGCCGACGACGCCCGGATCACTAGAGCGGGGAGGTTTCTACGCAGAACAAGTCTCGACGAGCTACCCCAGCTTCTGAATGTTATGCAAGGAAGCATGTCGCTGGTAGGCCCACGGCCCGAGATGCCTTTTATCGTAGAGCGATATACTCCAGCTGAGAGGCAAAGACTGCAAGTGAAGCCGGGGATAACGGGTTTGTGGCAATTGAGTGGGGACCGAGCTTTTCTCATACACGAAAACATTGAGTACGATCTCTACTATATCCGCCACTGCAACTTCTTTATGGATCTGGCGATATTGCTGCATACTTCCGTTTTTGCAATGCGTGGCATCTGAGTTCAAGGGTGCGCGGCGCGTTGGAAGGATCGGAACGTGGCCGCCCCTAAGCTTGAGCCAATTGCGCTTGGGACATGGGGCATTTTCTGGCCCGACTAAAGGCCGTAGGTGGATGGTCGAGAAAGGATTATGGACAGTCTGAGACACAAAGTCGTTGTGCGCGAAGAGGACGCAATTGCGGAACCCGAACTCCTGTCGCGCGCAAATAGTTTCGAATCTGCGGCAGACGTTGCACGGCGAACAGCGACTGACTCGTTGGACACTGTGGAGATGTTGACGCTCATTTGGGAGCGTCGAGCACTTTTATACAGGGTGGCTGTCAGAGCGCTGATTATCAGTACGGTCATAGCTTTCTTGATTCCTACTAGATACGATTCGACAGTTCGACTCATGCCCCCTGACTCGTTGGGTGACAGTGGCATGATATTGGCTGCTCTGTCGGCGTCCGGTGCCGGGTCCGGGTCCGGGTCTGGGAAAGTGCCTGCTGGGCTGGCCTCGATCGCCGGGAGCGCCCTGGGCATGAAGAACAACGGCGCCCTGTTCGTGGATCTACTACATAGTCGGACCGTACAGACCCACATCGTGGACAAGTTTCACCTGCGAGGAAGATTTTGGGACCGCTACGAAGACGACGCCAGAAATACTCTGGATGACCACACGCAAATCTCGGAGGACCGCAAAAGCGGTGTCATCTCTGTGACAGTACGGGCATCGAGTCCGCAGCAGGCTCGCGATATGGCGAAGGCCTACGTTGAGGAACTCGACGGACTGCTGGCGCACGTCAGTACCTTCTCAGCGCGTCGAGAGCGCATTTTTATCGAACAGCGCCTCACGTCGGTAAAGGAGGATCTAGAGGACGCGGAGCGACAATTCAGTGAATTCGCCAGCAAGAATACAGCCCTAGATATCAAAGAGCAGACAAAGGCCATGGTCGAATCAGCGGCAGTCCTCGAAGGCCAGATTGTTGCTGCTCAATCAGAACTCGAGTCACTGCGGCAGATCTATACTCCTAACAATGTACGTGTGCGGGCCATGCAGGCCCGCGTCGATGAACTCAAGCGGGAGTCGGAAAAGATGGGCGGGACGGATGCCTCGCTTCTCCCAGGCGCGACACAAACAGATCAGCAATTCCCTTCCATTCGCAAATTGCCACTTTTGGGCGTGCAGTGGGCGGATCTCTATCGACGGCTGAAGGTCCAGGAGACGGTGTTCGAACTGCTGAGTCAGCGGTATGAGTTGGCGCGCATCCAGGAGGCGAAGGAGGTACCGACAGTAAATGTGGTTGATCCGGCCTACGTGCCGGAGAAGAAGTCGTTTCCACAAAGATGGCTAGTCATCTCCGTGCTGACTTGCATCTCCCTGGCAGGCACATGTGCCTGGATCCTAGGCGCAGCACATTGGCAGCGGGTGGATGATGTCGATCCGGGCAAGCGACTGGCGGTGAGCGTTTGGCAAAGCGCTGAGCGAAGAATGGGTGTATGGATGCGCAGGATCCGTCGGTCGTGAGAGAAACCGGTAGCCTCGAACTAGCCATGTTTTTGATTTGTCAATCGTGCATCGCGTCAAGGATGCTAGTTCCCTGATGTCGGGCCAAGGTGGAGTCCAGGGCGAACCATCTTCAGGGACAGATTTGGGCCAAGCTACAATAGTGGCCAGCCAGGATCTAGTCGCTATCGAGTCTTGCGAACAAAGCTGGACTGCCATCCGCGTTCTTTCGGTGTCCTCTAAGGCCGGCCTTGCCGTGCTGGGACAGGCCCTGTTTGCGGGCTCGCATTTCTTGGTTAATGTTTTCCTGGCCCGCTGGCTCTCATCGGCGCAGTATGGAGCCTTCGCTCTAGCATTTGCCTGCTTTCTGCTTTTCTCAATGCTCTATTCCGCGTGTATTTATGAACCGATGATTGTTTTTGGTTCGAGCCGCTACGCGGACAGTTTTCAGAGCTACCTCGCACTTCTAATACGTTGCAACCTGGTGATGCTAGCCGCGGTTAGTGTCTCCATGTTCGCAGTCTCGTTCTTGCTTGGCCGGTTGTACTCGGCCAGCGTCCAACAAGCGTTTGTTGCCCTCGCCGTGGCTGCCCCTTTTGTTCTGCTGACTTGGCTCGGGCGAGCGGGTTTCTACGCTCGACTGCATCCAGGGGGCGCCGCTGCTGGAGGCGCCTTTTATTTTTGCATACTGATCGGTGTGCTATTCCTCCTGCGGAAAAGCAATCAGCTAACGCCGGTCACGGCCTTTCTCGGAATGGGGTTGGCAGGGCTGGTCTCCGCCGCGTACCTGCTCGTCCGACTGGGTTTCCACTGGCCGCTCACACCTCATGGTCTGACTTTACGGGCAGTCACCGGAGATCATTGGCGCTACGGAAAGTGGGCTGTGGCCTCGGCGGTGGTTGCGTGGTTTCCCGACAATATCTATTACGCCATTCTTCCTGCGATGTCCGGGCTGGAGGGGAGCGCGGCTCTCCGGGCTCTGATCAATTTAATCAATCCCGTTCTACATACGCTGGCGGCGCTATCTGCCGTCCTGATTCCCACATTGGTCCGGCACCGCGACCGATCCGGGATTGCTGGCATGAGTCGAACTATGAGAGCCCTCGTCGCCTTGCTCGTGCCCGTGTCAATAGCTTATACGGCTGTATTGTTTTGGTTCCGTTCGGCGTTGTTCCAGGCGTTCTATAACGGCAACTATCGGGAGTATTCTGGAGTCCCAGTGTTACTTGTGGGGACGATACCGATCACTGGCGGGGTCATCATGGTACTCGGGGCGGGGCTTCGCGCTGTCGAGCGACCAGACTCCGTTTTTTGGGCGTATGTGGCAGCCAGTTTGTCTACGCTGTGTATTGGTCTCCCCCTGGCTCACATGCTAGGCGTCGTCGGTGCAGTCGCCGGCATGCTGGTATCGAGTTGCGTAGCAGCCATCTCGCTCGCGTGGCTTTACCATCGCCGCGCACAGGACACGAGTTTCTGATGCTCGCATTCCCCACGAATCCCGGCAGCGGATTATCGCTCCGCACGAATCTGGCGGGCGCTGGGCAGGACACCTCGCGGGGGGGGATCCCGTGGATGAACTTTTGGTTGCTCGTCTTGCTGATCTTCGGCGGCGTCATCGTAATGACGGACGGTTGCACCCGTGATCCAATGCCCGATGAGGGGACAGCGGCGCCCACACCGGCTCTCCAGTATGAATCTTTCTGGGCCGCCTACATTTTTGCTGGGGTCTCCCTTCCGTTGTGTTATTTCTATGCCAAAAAAACTGGAGCTCCTCGCGGCGAGGCGATTCTGCTGTGGTTCGTTCTTGACACAGTCGCTTATTCGAAGGACTTCGCATATATCCGATTACCGGGTCTTCCTTTGTTTATTACGGATATTGTCCTAGCCGTCTTTCTTTGGAGTCTCTTGCGAGGCCTGGGGATACGTTTCCTCCTATTCGATCGCTGGTGGAGCAGACTGATTTTGGCATACGTGGCAGTCGGGGTAGTTAGCGTTGCGCGTGGTATGGCTGGGCACGAGGAACTCACCCTGGTAGCCAGGGATGCAGCGATCGTTGTGTACGCGCTTTTCACATTTGTTGGGTTCCACGTGGTCACGACCTGGAATGGAGTGCGCCGGTTTTTCATTGCCTTGACTCTTGGGTCGATATTCGCCACCCTCAACGGGCTGGCTTGGTTTCTTGCTCAACCCGGCCAGCGGCGCTACATCCCTTATGGCGTTTTCCTTCTTGTATCTTCTGTTGGTACCGTCATTTTGACAATCTATCGGATGATTCGACCCATGCTGGGCTGGTTGCTCGCTGCCCTCCTTCTCGTAGGGATTCTTTTGATCAACGCCCGCACGATCTTCGTTGAACTAGTGCTCGCCATGTTGATAGTGATGATTGCCAGCTCATCCGGCAAGCTGCGGATCAGCGTCCGGAGCCTTCGCCTCTTGGCGGGAGTGACGGTTGTGTTGTTCGCATTAGTGTGGGCAGCAGCCCAGACGAGAACAGGGTCTAGCTTCGTGGATCGAGCTGAGACCGAGCTTGTATCCGGTACTCTGAACTACTCCGACGACCCCAACGCCACTTTTCGATTGATGGCCTGGTTCGAGGCCTTTCAGCGGTTCACCGAGAGTCCCGTTCTCGGCGAGGCGTACGGCATCCCCTTCAAGTTCGATCTCGATGAGTCTGATGCGCGCCCCCACAACACCTATTTGACGGTCCTATACAAAATGGGCGTACTCGGACTTACGCCGCTGATCTTGTTGCTGGCGGGCTTTCAATGGAGCGGCTGGATCAATCTCCGTCGCTTGCACTCGGCGTCGGAAGGCGTGGTCCTTTATGCTCTCCTGATAGGGCAGTTGTTGATGTGTTTTTTCGGCGTTTTGAATCTATTGCTGGAGAGCCCTTTCCTCGCGTCGATTTTCTGGTTGACCATCGGGATCGGGTTGAGAATGATGTCTGCCCCTGCAGCGGTCACGATGCCGAAGGTTGCGACCGGTTAAATGAACTACCTCTCCTCGAAATCGTCCAAACTCTTACGGTTGTTCGCTCTTCTTCCGCAGAAGCCGCGCGAATTCTATTGTCGGGTAGCTGCTATGGTGGATTCTCGAGTGGAGTTTTGCCGGGATGACCGTCCCCGATATAAAACGCAAAGCTGGGAGCTTCTGCTCCAACACCTCGCTGCTCTTCTTGGAGCGGATGTAGAAGCTGTCCTCCGCGAAGAGGAGCTGAGCGTAGTCGAAAGGGAAGTGTCGTGCGGTATTCACGCCTTGCCGCCGGATGCCCCTTTTTCGTTGTTCCACAACGGAGACTTTGGCCTCGGGCGATTGTGTTACATGCTGGCGCGGGTCACACGACCGTCATCGGTTGTTGAAACGGGTGTTTGCTATGGAGTAACTTCGGCTTTCCTCCTACAGGCTATCCGGGTCAACGGCAATGGCTGCCTGCATAGCATTGATTTTCCCCCTTTAGGTAGATCAGGGGATGAATTTGTTGGCAGACTTGTTCCGGAGCAACTTCGTTCCTATTGGCGATTGCACCGCGGTCGGAGTGTGGACTTGCTTCCCGGTCTTGTACGAGAACTCCGTCAGATCGATTTCTTCTTGCATGACAGTTTGCACACGTATCGCAACATGCATCACGAGTTCGAGATCATGACTCCTTTCCTTGGCCCTCAAGCCGTTGTGGTCGCTGACGATGTACAGGGAAACTCTGCGTTTATGGACTGGGTTTCACGGGCGCAGCCATCGTATTCAGCGGTTGCGGAGGAACAATCGAAGCAGAGCTTGCTTGGTGTAGCGGTGTTGGGAGCCTAGCAGCGACGCCTTGAGGACGGCAGTTCTTGGGTTGGCGACCAGGACACATTCCCGTGGTGGAATCGTTGAGATCGGTTACTTCGCCAAGACTAAGAGCGGACAACCGCCGAGCATCACGGAAGTAAGATCCGCAGCGACCTTCATTGTGAGCGAGCGCACAGCCGCCATGACGAGGTGTACAGGGTCTTTTGGAGCGATTTGGTAAGCGGGCGTGTAGAAATAGTCGAGTACCTCGTATCCGGTATCTTCAAGCAAGGCAAGGGCAGTGTGCTTACTGAAATAGTGGATGTGTCCGACACTCTTGCGTACGTCCATGAGTCGGTTCCGAACGAGAAGTGAAACGCTCATATCGAGAGGAATATGGATGATTTTATATTCCGCTTTTTCCCGAATGGATCGGAGGAGGCCAAAGCAATCCTCAACGTGTTCAACTACGTCCATTACCAGTAAAACATCAAAGTGGTCGGGGCTGGCGCAGAGGTCGATGTTGAAGAACCGGATTCGGTCGCTCTCTCGCGCTCGTGCCAAAGTGATCGCGTCTGCGGAAATGTCAAACCCTGAAAACGCGGCACCCGTCAGATTCAGAGATAGCTGTCTCAGAATCTCGCCGGCGCCACAGCCGATTTCAGCAACCGTACCAGGGTGAATGTCGTGTCGCTGAAGCATCCTCAAGACTTGCTGGGCTTTCCAAGGGGAGTCCTCGACGTGCCAACCAGGGTTCGATTTCAAGTAGCTGCCGTCACTATAAATCGAGCCGCTCATATCGGTTCTGTTCCTCCAAGACGTGGAAAGTAACACAGCCAACATGCCGCGACAAAATTTCTGCACATAAGCTTTCGCCAGCCAGCCTCTGCATGCCAATCTCATCACCAAACAGATCAATAAAATGTCTCGAGACGGTACTGATCGTCGGCCCAACGCCCCCCCCAGCCCATGGGATCAGTGTACTCACAGAGGTTTTACTGCAATCAGGCTTGAAGCAATCCTTCGATGTCGTTCATCTGGACACAGCGGACAGGCGGACGCTTGCCAACGTGGGTCGCTTGGAGCTTCATAATGTAGGGCTGGCACTCTACCACGGAGCGCGATTTCAGTGGCTTCTCTTGCGCAAACGGCCGGCGCTAGTCTATATGCCGGTCTCAGAGAGCCGGCTGGGTTTCGTGCGGGACAGCCTTTTCCTTTTGCCGAGTCGGCTACGAGGAATCCCTCTGGTACTTCATCTTCACGGAGGCTATCTCGACACCCTTTACGCGGAGCGCGGTGCTGTGTTTCAGTGGCTGATGCGTTTTTGTTTCGGACGAGCTGCTCGGGCCATTGTTCTCAGCGATAACTTTCGTGGGAAATTCGCCAATCTTGTCGAAGGAGACCGCGTTCGCGTTGTATACAATGGCATCCCTCCCACCATTTACGAAGCATGCAAGAATCGACATCATTCCGCTCGTGGCGCGAGGCCCAAGACCGTTCTTTTTTTGGGAGGGCTGGTTGAGTCCAAGGGCTTTTTTGATCTGCTGCGTTCTGTTCCCCATATCCTTGAGAAGACGAGCGACGTTCGATTTGTCTTTGTGGGCGACACATCCTTTCCTGAAGGTGAGCGGGCAATGGAATGGGTGAAACAACACTCGCTCGATTCCTGCGTCAACTTCCTAGGACCCCGGTCCGGCGACGAAAAGATCCGAATCTTCCAAGAAAGCGACATCTTCGCCTTTCCGACCTGGTATCCGCTCGAGGGTCAACCGGTTGCGATCATCGAGGCGATGGCAGCGGGTCTTCCAGTGCTCACAACCCGTCATGCCACGATCCCGGACATTTTGGGCGAGGATGGTGCGGTATACGTCAGTAAGCAGGATCCGGTTGACATAGCAGCAAAACTCCTGCAGTTGCTCAACAATGAGTCTCTTAGGAAAAGCATGGGGCAAAATAATCAGAGTAGATTCTTGCAGCGCCACACGGCTGACAAATTCACCGAGAGTGTGGTAGGAGTGCTGCGCCAAGCCCTTTGCGTCCAAGCACCTTCCGTGGATTGCGTGGTGAGACTATGAGAGACCTCGCTCGAGTACTCTCCTACCGATTCGGTCACAACCCGCGCCATTACGTGTCAGGAACACTTCATTTACTGCGGCCTCCCGACTTCTCAGACGAACTCTGGTCTATCGTCCGGTTGATCCAGCACCATACGATGACATCGCCAGAGCGCGTCAGCGCCCTAGTCGAATCGATCCAATTCATTGTGCAAAATCGGATACCGGGGAACATCGTAGAGTGTGGCGTGTGGAGGGGAGGCAGCATGATGGCCGTCGCCCTTGCTCTGCAAAAGGCAGGCGATGCATTGCGAGAACTCCATCTTTTCGATACGTTCGAAGGAATGCCCAGACCCACTGAAGAAGATATTGATCTGAAGGGCAACTACGCGGACACGTTCTTTCGAAAACGTCAGACTGGTCCGGACAGGTCAGATTTTTGCCGGGCAACTCTGGAGGACGTTCAGCTCGCAATGAATTCCACAGGCTATAACCCCGCCTTGGTCCATCTTGTGAAAGGCAGAGTCGAGGACACGATTCCCCTTCACGCGCCCGAATCCATCGCTCTTTTGCGCTTGGATACGGATTGGTATGAGTCGACGAAACACGAATTAGAGCACCTGTTCCCGCGGCTTTCAAAGCACGGAGTTCTCATCGTCGACGACTACGGGCACTGGCAAGGTGCACGAAAAGCCGTAGATGAATATTTTGCAAAAAACAAAATACCGATTCTGCTCTCGCGCGTCGACTACACGGGCAGAGTCGCGGTTAAGTTGGAATGACCCCAAGCATCACGTCCCCGCTTCCTCAAGGACTTTATATTGAGAGCAATTGGCAAACTCAAAACGCGCTCACCTGCTTTCCCTTGCACCATGCGCAACCGCTCGCGATGTGTCCTCGCTGAGCGATCGTACTGCGCGTTGACACTTTGGGCTCTAGTGGCAGTCTCATCCGTCAATTACGGTTGCGCGTCCAGACAAACTCCACTGAAAGGATGGTCGAGTTGGTACGCGTTCTATGAGAACGTGTCCGATGCAGGAGTGCGTCATCAGGCCGACTTATTGGTGTCGACCCGATTGCGTGACGCCGGATACGTTTACGTCAACGTGGACGGCGGCTGGGAAGGCTATCGAGATGCGGAGGGGAATATCCACCCAAATCGCAATTTCCCGGACATGAAAGCGCTAGGCGATTACCTGCATGCTATGGGGTTCAAGTTTGGAATTTACAGCTCACCTGGACCGCTCACGTGCGACAATCTTCCGGGCAGCGAGGGATACGAGCAACAGGACGCCAACACCTATGCTTCCTGGGGCGTCGATTTTCTTAAGTACGACTGGTGTAGTTTGTACGCCGTGGGTCCCCCCAATGAGGCAGTCTATAGAAAAATGCGTGACGCGCTGGATAGAAGTGGAAGACCAATTGTGCTCAGCATTTCTGAGATTGGAGACGGAAACGTCTGGGAATGGGGGGCACAAGCCGGGGGAATCATGTGGCGAACCGACCATGATCTGGGATGGATTCAGGGATGGCCCAACGGAATGACGGCGTTCCACCGGGTTCAGGCGGTCGCAGCACACGTGGCCACCTTGTCGGATTTCTCTTCCTCAGGCCATTACAACGACCCTGATTACTTGCTGACGGGCATTAAGAGATACTGTCTCGGCCCTTATATACCGTTGAGCGATTGTCCGGCATGGTCTGATGACCCAATGACGATACAACAGGAACGTGAGCAACTGAGATTGTGGAAAGGTCTCAATTGCCCACTTATTCTATCGGTTGACATTGGCCAGCTTTCACCCGAAGAAATCGCGCTCATACGCGCGTATTGAGCGTTGGATCTTGCAGACGGATCATGCCTTGTTGATCATCGCGTCAGGCCCCACGCCATACGCTCGTACACTCGTCGTATGGTCGACTCCTTTGCACCTAGATTGATCTCACAGCTTGGCTAGCGCAAGGCAGCTCCAGGGTTTGCGGCAGGTGACAGCACTTCAGGTTGCGTATCGGAGTCCACAGGAGCCTCTATGAATGAGAAAATTTCCGTCGTCGGGTTAGGAAAACTCGGAGCGCCCATGGCCGCTTGCTTTGCGGCTAAGGGATTCGATGTCATCGCTGTTGATGTGGATGCGCGCAAGGTGGACGCCGTCAACAGGGGTGAACCTCCGGTTTTCGAGCCTCGGCTTGCAGAAATGCTGGCCTGCGGAAAAGGTAGGTTAAAAGCGACCCAGGATATTGAAACAGCCGTTTTGGCAACGACCATAACCTTTGTCGTAGTGGCGACACCGAGTGAGCCGGACGGTGGCTTTTCTCTCCGTTTTGTTTTGTCCGCATGCAAGAAAATAGGCTCGGCATTGCGCAACAAACCTGGGTTTCATATCGTTGCCCTCACTAGCACGGTGATGCCTGGTAGCACTGGCGGCGAGGTTCGCGCGATTCTGGAACAAGCCAGCGGGATGCGTGCCGGTCACGGGTTTGGACTCTGCTACAACCCGGAATTCATCGCGCTGGGGAGTGTCATTCGAGATTTTCTGAACCCGGATTTCGTACTTATCGGTGAATCTGACGAGCGCTCTGGCAAGATCTTGGAGGGCGTCTACCAGCAACTGTGCGTTAAACTACCGCCGACAGCGAGGCTCAGCTTCGTCGACGCAGAAATCGCCAAACTCGCGGTCAACACCTTCGTCACAACAAAGATCAGCTTTGCCAATATGCTTGCGCGGATCTGCGAACGGGTGCCCGGCTCGAGCGTAGATGCTGTGACTGGCGCGCTGGGCATGGACAGCCGCATTGGTCCCAAGTATCTCAAGGGAGCGATCAGCTATGGCGGCCCATGTTTTCCTCGCGACAACCTTGCGCTGGTATCTCTGGCGCGTCGCGTCGAGGCTCCGGCCGACATCGCTCAGGCAACCGATTACTTCAACAGAGCGCAGATTCAATGGTTGGCCGATCTAGTACAGAGGTGTTTATCCGATTGTGGAACAGCAGGGATCTTGGGCATGACGTATAAACCTTATACCGATGTTGTGGAGCAGGCACCAGGACGTATATTGGCCGAGGAGTTGACATCTCGGGGACTGTCGGTGATCGCGTTCGATCCTGCAGTGGTTCACAAGTCAAACGGTGGCCTGAGAAGCAGAATAGAAGTTGCCCCAACCGCGATGGAGTGCATTGCGAAGGCTGACGTGGTGGTAATCGCGACACCTTGGCCTGAATTTGCGAAGATCGAGAGGGCGAGGTGGGCTCGTTACCCTGTGCCTAGAACAGTAGTCGATTGTTGGCGCGAGCTTGGTTTTTTAGACGGGGTGAAGGGAGTCAACTACGTCCGCCTGGGGTCCGGCGAGATGTTGGTGAGCGTGGTACGTGCGGTGGAGTCTGCTTCCACAAGCGAAATCGCAGGAGCGGCAGAAGGTCAAATGGCTGGCGGAGGTGAAGCGATCTGATGGATAGAGCAAACATCCTAGGCGTTGGCGTGAGCACCGTTAATATGGACATGGCTGTTGCAAAAATCCAATCCTGGATCGAGCAACGCGCGCCCAACTACGTCATCGCTGTTCCGGCACATTGCATCGTCGAGTGTTTGCGGCATGAAGGGCTGCGTCAAATCTACAACCAGGCCGGAATGGTTACGCCTGACGGGATGCCGATTGTCTGGATCAGCCGATTAATGGGCCATCGCCAAGTCGAGCGAGTTTATGGTCCAGATCTCATGCTAGCGGTCTGTCAGCGGTCAGTGAGTCGCGGTTATCGTCATTTCCTTTACGGTGGATGGCCACCAGAGGTAGTGGAGAAGTTAGCCGTGCGACTTCGAGAGCGCTTTCCCGGAATCGAGATCGTAGGCAGTTACGCTCCGCCGTTCAGGCCCCTCACAGAGAATGAAGACTCGCAGATCATCGACATGATTAACGCGGCCTGCCCCGATATCGTGTGGATCGGCCTTGGAGCGGCAAAGGAAGAATATTGGGCGGCTTCTCACCTTCGGAAGGTCATTGCTCCTGTACTGATTGGAGTTGGGGCAGGTTTCGATTTTCACGCCGGGGTCAAGCCCCAGGCACCCCGGTGGATGATGCGTGCGGGTCTGGAATGGTTCTTTCGGATGCTGAGCGAACCTCGTCGCCTTGGGCCGCGGTACTTGAGAGACAATCCGGTCTTTGCCTGGAATATACTTCTTCAAGCACTGGGGAAGACTCCCCCGCCCCTCACCTAGCACGTGGGGTCGCGCAAGGACATGAAGCCCCAGGTTTTGGTATGCCTCGGGCGACAACTTGATACCTGGCCTTTTCGGTTTGACGCGCTTCATGATGCTTTTCCGCTAACCTGCTCGAAGAAGGCTTGGCGCTCGTGATCAGGCAGGATCTCGGGATTCCCGTTTTCAAGATTCGCGCCAGCCGGGAAATCTGCACAGATCATCTCCAGGCAGGAGCCGCGAGATTTATGCGTCCCCAGCATCAGGGCGGCGGTCTCCAGAGCCTGTTCGACCACCGGAATCTGGCTCTTGTAGAGTTTGAAGTAAATGATCTCGTGGGGCGCGGTCTCGCGTCCTGTCAGTTTCTTTTCCACCTCTCGCGCGAACTCTTCTCTCGGCATTGAGCGGGCTTTGTGCACCCAGGGTGCACAATCGAAGCTCTGACCCTCCGCCCGCGCCAATTTTGCCAACTCCCTCCCTTTCGTCCAGCCGATTTCCTTCAAATCCGTCCTCGCCTGCGGCGGCAGGTGCTCGTGGATAGACATCAAGTAGTACGCCTTCCTTCTCGATTCCGGGAACCGCCGCTCCAGGAACTCATCGAACGACTTCAGTTTTTCTACTCTCCAGTACTGCCCCGCCCGTACCTCGCACAGGTACCTGCCCAGTTCCACGAACCGGGTATCCCGTTCCGTCTCGTTCTGTTGATCTGCATGTTCCTTGTGGGCTGGAGCACGCGGACGCGATCGTCCTGAGCAAAACGGTCAAGCAGCTGAATCCCCTGCTGCAGCATCCGTTCATCCGCATCGCGACAAGCTGGCTGCAATTGATCCCAGGTATCGTGATCCAAAGACTGGGCTTGAGTCGCATGTGCGTCGTGCTAAAGACGGCGGGCCGATAACCTCCATGACGTCTGGGGCACTTATACCTGTTTTGGGCGTTCGACAAAATAGGGTGGTTTGCTTCCGAGTACTTCATTGATTGCGTCGACACCGAATACTGTTTTCGTATTCGTGCTGCGGGCTATCTGATCGCAGACTCACACGCCGTACTGGCGCATGCTACTGGCGATTCCCAGGTGCGCACGATTCTGGGCTTCACCTTCCGCCCAACCCATCACTCCACGATGCGCCGCTACTACCTGTCACGAAATCGCATCGTCGTCTTCCGCAAATACGTCACCGTCTTCCCCCGCTGGGCTTTCCTCTCCCTGTGGGAATCAACCAGGGAGAAGTCAAATGCCTGCTCGGCGAAGCGGACCGCTCAATAAAGTTTCGCCGCTTTTTGCTCGGAACCTGGGACGGCTTGCTTGGCAGAATGGGTAAACGCGAAGGACTGTGAGCATGAGCACCCTTACGAACGCGCAGTCGGCTGCCGACTCCGCGACCGCGCATCCGATCGTCAACCAGCCTTTGGCTGAGTGTCCGCAAGTATGCTGCATCATTCTGAGCTGGAATGGCTGGTACGACACCGTCCAATGTCTCGAATCGCCAAAGAAGTGTTCCTATGCGAGCGTGCCCACGCGTGTCGTGATTGATCTGGGAGAAAACGTGGGTGTCCGCAGCCGCCTCATCGACCTGGGCGGAATCTGCATGCTGGATCTCCAGCCGACGCTGGCGGAAAGCGGCTCCTACCTCGTGCAGAAGCGGATTTTCGACATCGCCTTTTCGGCGCTGTTCCTGTTATTTACGCTTCCGATCACGATTCCGATCGCTCTCGCCATCAAACTCAGCAGCGCCGGGCCCGTGTTCTTTTGTCCAGGAGCGGGTCGGGCTCGATAGCAGGCTTCCCGTTCGACCTTCGTCTTCTTTGTTACGACACCGGTGCTGTTGGGAGCAGGGTCACGATCTCTTTTTCGAGCACAGCTGTATCCGTCGCGCCGAAATGCTTGGAATAAATTCGTCCGTCCGGTCCAATGAGGACGGCGACCGGCAGTCCCAGAATCCCACCATAAAGTTCGCCGATCCTCGCGCTGCCCATCACAACCGGATAGTTCATCTTGAACTGCTGCTGAAAATCGCGCACCGGGTTGGGAGAGTCGTCCATGGAGACGCCGATGATCTGCAATCCCCGGCCGCGATATTTGTCCTGCAAAACATTGAAGCGAGGGATCTCGTCACGGCACGGATCGCACCATGTCGCCCAAAAATCGAGAAGAATCACCTTCCCGCGATAACTGGAAAGCGTCAACGGCCTGCCACTCAAGTCCGTTAAAGTGAAGTCGGGCGCGAGGGCCCGATCCACTGAGCCAATCTGTCGTGCTCGGAATTTCGGGCGGGCAACCAGAAACACTCCGCCACAGATGGCCAGCACGAGGAGGCTGAGGAATAATTTTCTCTTCACGGAGTATCGGATCAGTCGCCCTTGGCGACCGGATAGCCCTTGTCCACCCAGTCGGTCCCAAAATTATTAGCGATGTAGAGGACTTTCACATTGGTAAAGCCTAGCGCCTGCAGCACGCCGTCGGCTGGCTTGACGTTCGGGCAGTGATCCCAGGGGCAGCACCCACAATAAAGGACGATGTATGTGTTCTTGGGCAGGGACGCCAAGCGCTTCCGGAGCTGCTCGATTCCCGTGGCACTCGCCGCCGGACCGATGTACTCCGAGCCCGGAATGTGCGCCTGCGAGTAAAGAACATGCGAGCCAACCTGGATCATCAGTGGCTTTTGACCTCCAGACGTTTGCAGCGCCTTGACCAAGTCCGCCGGATTGATGAGCCGCGAGGAAGGGATCGAACTCGCCTGGTACGCGAACACAACCGAAACCAGCGTCGCGACTGCCAGCAGCAGGCGCACGACCGCATACCGATCTTTGAAAACCGTCGTGGATTTCATTGTTCGATTATTGTACGAAGATTCCGCCGTTCAACGCGGCGTAGTTTTAGACTTCAATCTTTTCGCGGTATTGCGCGAGTTAAACCACCGTCGCCGACTTCTCCGGAAGTTCGGGAATCTTGTTCTGACTAAAGGACAAACGTAACGTCCGGTGGGCGAGCGTCTCGCGCTCTGCGCCTTGGCGCAACACTATGGCAAGAAGGTGGTCGACTCTGGGCCAACTCTCGCGTCCGTCGAACGCCTCCCCGACTCGATCCGGCTGCACTTCGCGCACGCAGACGGAGGCCTGATCGCACACGGAGATAAGTTGGAGGAGTTTTCAATCGCCGGAGACGACCGGAAGTGGTATTGGGCGGATGGTCACATCGAGGGCGACACCGTGGTCGTCTCATCTCCTTCGGTTCCGAGCCCAAAAGAGGTTCGCTACGCATGGCAATCCAATCCTGCGGCGACGCTTTTCAACGGCGCTGGACTTCCGGCAACGCCATTTCGAACCGATACGTGGCCGGGCATTACGCAAAGCCACAGGCCCTACTAGAGGTATTACAGAGCTCCGGAGTGGACAGGTTGCGCGAGTACCTTGCGAGGAACTATCGAGGGCATTCACGAGATCACTAACCACAAAGCTCTCTTTGGCTTGGGACATCTTGGTGAAGTACGGTTGTCCCGCGACAGTCATGGGGTTCGTCTTTCGTCGCTGAGCCAGACGCACCATCGCCACTAGCCGAACGATACGCAAAACCCTGGCGTGCAATTGTCGCAGGCAATCCAAAATGATCATAGAAAAACCTTGCCCCGTGACCCGGGATAGCTCTCGGAGTGGTGCTCACGACAGAAATCTCTTTACGCCTGTGCGTGAACGCGATGGTATATTTCTGTTCTTTTCAAATCCAAGAAGAGAGTCCAGTCAAGCGAACGGTGCGACCGTTTTTATGATTGGTAGGCGTAAACCTTTACCATGAAGCCGAGGACGTTAGCATTTGGGTGGGTTCTTCTATTTTTAGCTGCTGCCCTTTTCGCTGCCGAAAATTATCCTGTCAAGGTCGAGCGTGGCGTCTCCGTTAAAATGCGCGATGGCGTCATCCTTCGCGGCGACATCTTTCGGCCCGACGCCGAAGGAAAATTCCCGGTTCTCCTTCAGCGTACTCCTTACCGCCGCGCCACCTGGGGCTATGACGTGGATTTTGCCCAACGAGCCGCAGCGCGCGGTTATGTTGTCTTTTTGCAGGATGTGCGCGGTCGCTATACCTCCGATGGCGAGTGGTACCCCTTTCTCCACGAATCGCAGGATGGCTACGACACTATCGAGTGGATCGCCGCCCAGCCGTATTCGGACGGGAGAGTCGGAATGTTCGGCGGCTCTTATGTGGGAGCGACGCAAATGCTCGCAGCCATCGCGCATCCGCCGCATCTGGCAGGCATCTGTCCGATTGTGACCGCCAGCGATTATCACAACGGCTGGACCTACCAAGGCGGCGCATTCGAACAATGGTTCGACCAGTCGTGGACCAGTGGCCTTGCGCAAGACACGCTTGCACACCAGATCGAGCGTATGCCCAGTGCCCCGGAAGACGTTAACGTTCTCCCGCTGACGGCCTATCCGATTTTCAATCAGAATCCCACGGGGGTGATCAATGCTTCGGCTTCCACAATCGCTCCATATTTTCTCGACTGGCTTGCGCACCCCTCTTACGACGACTACTGGAGACGCTGGTCCATCGAAGAGCATTACGCAGACATTCGCGTCCCGGCACTCCACACGGCTGCCTGGTATGACATCTTTCTTGGCGGTTCCCTGCGTAACTACATCGGCCTGAAAGCCCGCGCTGCGACCGAAGAGGCCCGCAACCGCCAGCGACTTTTGGTCGTTATTGGGGGGCACGCAGGCGAGGGGCGCAAGATTGGCGAAGTCGACTTCGGTCCGGAAGCCGAAAAGTTCAATGAAGGTGAGGTTACTCTTCACTGGTACGATTTTCTCTTCAAGGGCGCTCGAAACGAATTCGCCACCGGGAAGGCCGTCAAGATCTTTGTCATGGGGATTGATCAGTGGCGCGATGAAGATGACTGGCCGCTCGCGCGCGCCAAGTCGACCAGGTACTTTCTCCATTCACAGGGTCGAGCAAACACAGCCCGCGGCAACGGCTCGCTCTCGACACTGGCCCCTGGGGCCGAACCCTCCGACGAATTTGTGTACGATCCCGCCAAGCCAGTCCCCACCGTCGGCGGCCCGCTATGTTGTGATGGGGATCATCTCGCTCCTGGTCCGCGCGACCAGCGCTCGGTTGAAGAACGGAATGACGTCCTGGTCTACTCGACTTCTCCCCTCGATCATGACCTCGAAGTCACCGGTCCTGTCCGCCTCGAATTCTTTGCCGCATCCTCTGCGGTGGATACTGACTTCACCGCCAAACTCCTCGACGTTGCGCCGGATGGTACGGCCACTAACCTTACTGAGGGCATCCTCCGTGCTCGCTACCGGGATTCCGAAGCCACACCTGCTCTCCTCGTTCGCGGGCAAGCTTATCTGCTCTCCATTGATCTTTGGGCCACGAGCAATGTCTTCCGCGCTGGGCACCGCCTCCGGATCGAACTCTCCAGCAGCAACTTCCCGCGCTTTGATCGCAACCTCAACACTGGGGAGCTCGCGGCGAACTCCGCCACGTGGGTTAAGGCCACGAACATCATCTTCCACGACAAAACCCGCCCTTCGGCCCTGATCCTCCCGGTCGTGCCTTGACCGGGGGAACCCACGATGCCCATGAGAAAAACTGCAGCCCAATTCTTCAGAGGATGCTCGGTGATAGTGTGAGGAACTGACCAAGTAGGAACGAACCATTTCCCGGTTGGGTCGAGCCTCCGGCGTGGTGGCTGCGGCGATGAGGGGCCTCGCGCTCGAAGCGCTCGGAAAACTCCTGGTTGGAAACCTTGATGGGGACGATGCGATTCAGAAAATACGAGAGTTAAGTGCTGGTGGAGGCGGCGGGAGTCGAGCTCCATAAGCGCCTTTGTTTCTGTAACTTACGGATTCTACAGGACCGAAAAAACCCAAAAATCGACGATTCCCAAGGTCATCGTACAGTTATCGTACAGTCGGCCACCCAACTAGTCATCCGACGGGGATTCCCGGAAATGCATGCTAACCCGGACATCGACATTGTAGCCTTCTACAACTCTTATCTGGCCACCTACTTTGAGCGTGACGTGCGCTCGCTGGCCCAACAGTGCCAGTCTGGGGAATTTCGAGCGCCTGCGCCCTCCGCTCTGCAAACCTGCTGAACAGGGTTGATTTGGCGGTGGACGTTGGAATTGCCCTCCACCGCCAATCACTGGCTGCCCGCGCTGGAAGTCTTCGGTCAGATCGCGCGGCTGGAGCCATGGTTCTCCAGCTGCACCAAGTCCGTCGTCAAGGGGTCCCAAACTGTACTTGGCGGATGCTGGGGCTCCTATGCGCGCTGCTGAATATTCGCTCCGAGGAGGCCCTCCGTCAAACACCGAGCGTACGGGCAATATGGGAAACGTGGTTGATGTCGGCAAACGACTGGAGCTTTTGAGGCGAGCCGGGCGCTCGTGCCAGCGGCCAGCGACAAAGTGAAACTCGATTTCGCTCGCAAGGTGGTTAGGCAAATCGCGCATTGCCGGTGGCGCGATCATTTGCCTGACCCTGAACAGCTTTTCGCTCGGCAACGGACTGCGAGAGCTTTGCCCGTTACTGAACTGGGATAAGCCCAGACCACCGGGACATATGAATTGTGGCAGCAATACCGGAATCGACTCCATTGGTATGGCTCAGGGGACGATGTCCCAAGAATTGGCCATGGTTTATGCGGTTTCTGCCTTGCCCAGTGATCCCGCCAAGCCAACCCGTCTTTCCCCAGTAATTTCCCTCCTGCCTGTCAGAACCGAGCCTCGCCGCGCCCCGCTTCACGTTGCACGGACTTGTCCGCTTTCGTTGCTCCAGCCTTAGTCGGGTGTGCGCCCGCAAACGGGCTCGAACAGCTTGCTTCGGCAAGTGTGCCAATCGCAGATTGTCTCAACCGAGGGTTCACCCCACGGGGCTGCGCCGGTATCGCGCCAAACTAAGAAGGAAAACACAGTTTGGCACGTCCCGCGCTTCCCACTCGCAACCTGACACCCTTCGCGGCTTTCGCGTCTGTCCTGCGTCTCACGTCCGTTTTTGTCGCCCAAACAATGGTGAACAACAAAAACAGCCGGAGACGGCAGAACAGGAGACAGAATCATGAAAGCAGACGAAGTCCAGCGGAGAACAAAAGAGGCGGTCGACTATCTCGTGGAGTCCCTGAAGTCGGGGCGAAGCGAAGTACTTGTTCAATATCTTGCCGCCATGGGACGGTTCCACCATTTCAGTTTCGGGAACGTGATGCTGATTGCCAGGCAGAGAGCAGTGACATGCTGCTATACCTCGCTGGAGTCAATGAACATGCGGCTTTACGCATTGTTGGAAGCAAGCGATGGAGAGTATCACATTTGCTGAGGACAATTCAGTTCTTTTCGACCATGGAGTTTACTTCTTAGCAACTTAAAGCTACGTTCGCGATCTCTTGGCGCGATGACGGACCTAATGCGTTACAGTGCAAACTTCGCACTTACGGACACTGTTTACAAGTCTCGGAGTATCGCACAGGGCAGGATTCCGAGCGAAAATCTTCCAACTTTCGGTTGGCCGACCACCCGCCCGAGATGCACAGCCTCGTAGGAGCCGGAGCGCCAAGTGCCCCTTGGACGGAATGCTACTCGTCGGCATGCACGACGCTGTAGTTCACAAGGACGCATCCTCCTTCGAGCGGACGGCACTCCTCAATCATCAATTTCACACGATGCCCAGGATCACGGAATGTCGGGATTCCTGAGCCGAGCAGAATCGGGTGAATGTTCAAGCCGATTCGGTCCACCAAGCCTGCTGCCAAGAGCGACTGTGCCAGTTCGCCACCACCCATCAGACAGATTTCCTTGCCCGGCCGGCGCTTGAGGCCCCGGACGAATTCAACTGGATCCCCCTTTATGAGTTCCACTCCCGGCTCCTCAATCGATTGGAACGTCCGCGAGAACACGTATGTCCGCACGGCTGGTTCATTAGGCGGCTTTTCTTTCGTCCGCTTTTTGCCCGTGCTCGCCTCTCGGCCTGAAGAAACGGCAAAGTCATAAGTCTTTCGACCCATGAGGATCGTATCCACATCCTTCCAGTACTTGGTCATTACGTCCTGCACGTCTTTGCTGAAATGCAGCCAGTCGATAGCACCATCTATGCCAGCCAGGAATCCGTCCAAGCTGACGGCTCCGCCGTAGGTCACAGTACGCATCGCCGTTACTCCTTCGCCAAAATCCTTAAACTAAATGGCGATTTAGAAACAAATACTATATGCTCGTTTAGAAACGGTCAAGTCCAATGAGCCCGCGTCCCAGGAAAGTGACTGATCAACAACTCTTTGCGGCAGCTCGCGCCGTCATGAGCAAGGTTGGGCCGCGCGAGCTGACGCTCGCTGTCATCGCCAAAGAAGCTGGCGTCACGGCGGCCGTGTTGGTGCAAAGGTTCGGATCGAAACGCTCCTTGCTGCTGGCGTTGTTCGAGGAAGTCGCTAACGGTTCGAGCGAGTTTATGGCAGCCCTGGCGAAGCAGCATGCCTCTCCGCTCGCCGCCCTGCTTGCGTATGCCGACTGCATGGCTGGTATGGCGGCCTCACCAGCGGCTCTTGCTCGCAACCTTGCCTACCTGCATATTGATCTGACGGACCCGGACTTTCGCAGACACTTGGTAAAACAAGCGCGGGCCACGCGCGCGGCCTTGCGGCGACTGGTTCAAGCGGCTGTCCACGCAGGCGAGCTTGCCCGAGATGTTCAACCCGCACAGTTGGCGCGAACTATCGAGGCAGCCTTAAGCGGTTCTATGCTCACGTGGGCGTTCTATCAGGAGGGGACCGCTGCGCGGTGGATTCGTGCCGACTTAAACGCGGTGCTCGCGCCTTACTTGCGGAAGCGGCACAGATGACGCTCTATGTGCCCGATTACGGTTGCTAGAGGTCCCCTTTGCGTGTCACTCGAGACCCACCCGTGATTGCTGTTTATTGTGGGTGGACGACGGGCGACTCTTCCCTAATCTTCGTAACGGAAGAGTTGCCGACGATGCAGAAGCCATTGGCTTGGCTCCGGTGTATTTCGGTTGCACATCACTCGAAGCGATAGCGGAGAACTTCTGCTACAGCGCGATAGCCGATTCGTCGGTAGATGGAGTTTGATGTGGTATTACCCAGATCAGTGTAGAGGATGCAGCGAGACCCAGTGTCACGCAGCTTCTTCGAGAGAGCATGAACGCATGCGGCCGCGTAACCATGCTTCCGTTTCTCTGGTGTGGTGTAGACGCCAGACAAACGGACGACGCCCAGTAGTGGCTCTCGGGCAAGGGCCATTGAGACCGGTTCTCCACTTCGATCCCACAGCCACAGTTGTCCGGCTGCCAGACCTCTGTCCACACGGAGTTCGGTACCGTCTTCCGACTCACCGATTTCGTGCTGGAAAGCACGACTCCAGAGAATCATTAGGCTGCGCTCTTGCTGACCTGCCTGCCGCAGCTTTCCTTCGACGTTGCGATCTTCCGCAGCCTCTAATAGCTCGTACAGGCGATTCCCCTGGAAGGGAGTAGCTGCCGATTCGGTGCGCTCACTCCATTGGCCAGCGAACGTGGCCGCGGTTGCAGCCTCGCCGCTGACTCCTGGCAGAGCGACACCCGCTTCAGCAATCGCATCTGCCATGGCGGTTGCCACCGGGCGTTCCATCGGTGTCAGCGTAGCTGGAAATGTTAGTGGCGACTGTATGACAACGCCGACAATGTCGTCCCCTTGGATCGCCATCCAATAGCGACCCAGATCGCCTTGTGCAACACGCGCATGAAGAGTCGAGAGAATCACATTGTGGAGAACCGGCTGTGAGGAGAGAAAGACTCCAGCTCTGCTCAAGACGAATGCAGGATCTTCGCTGAACAAAACCTTGAGTTGCATTCGAGAGATCTTACCGGATCTGGAACACCAGCGCGCTCTGGGGTCTGGAACACCAGCGCGCACGGATTACGGCGCCAACCTCCTAGCGATATCCATCCATAGCGGATTGCCCCATTCTGGTCTGGGATCGGCGGCGGCGCGGGCAAAGGTCCAAAGCTGCAGTCGCTCCATATCCACCTCCGCAAGTTCGCTAAGACGCTTGACCATACCTCTGGGGTCCGCATGAAGACGCGCTTCGCAATTATGGAGGTGCTGAACCACATCATAGGGTGGATCACCGACGAATGGCTTTGGGTCGATCACAAGCCAAGGCTCTCGCTGGGACCGCAAAACGTTTCCCGCGTGAAGATCCGTGGCAAGAAGTGTGTCTGTAGGCGCTGGCTTCCCGAGCGCCTGGGAGATTTGCAATCCTTCGCGCACCAAGCCAGCGTCCGGCCAGTGCTGAGCTTGGCCGAGCGTCTCCTGGCGCCAGACGTTTAACAGCTCTGATAAGTGCCTGAACGCATGGATGCCATTCAACGAAGTGGATCTTCGCCAGAGGCGCTTCAGTAGAGCGGCGATTACCGGATCCTGTTTCTCCTCCGGCTCAGAACGAAGCATGTATCCGGGTAGGCAGCGCTCAAGCAGCATAGCGCCCCGCTCGTCGTCTGCCTCAAGCAGTTGCACCGTGGGGTCGCCGTTCCAGAATCGCAGCCCATGAATTTCATCTGCACCTTCCATGTGGGGCATTCCTATTTTCAGGACGGCCGGCGTCCCATCCGCGCGAAGAACCGCCGCGACCCAGGAGCAGGTTACGTTCGCGTGATCAAAGGGCGCATCAATGCGCAGCGACCAGCGACTCGTCAATTCCTCCAACATGTCGGGTAAGCTTAGGAGCCATTCCTGCCGCTCGGGCACCTTGCGGCAGTTCGCGATGAGTTGTTCGGGAAGGATCATTTACGACTCGCGAGACTGACACGGACGGCATACCTTCGTCAAATTTGCGCCAGGTTTCGAAATGGAGCAAGTTCGCCAGTCGCGGTCGAATCACGAGCAAACCGGAAGTAGATTGTCCATAATGCGCCCCGTTAGGGATGATCAGGGCTGTCTGATGATCCCAGGCCAGCTTGACTGGCCCGATGTTCGCACTAGTCAAGGCTGAACTTCATGGGAATCCGTGAATAGCCATTCTTGTTTTTCGTTAACTGCCCATCCCGGACGTCGACCCACGTGAACTCGACGAATCTGTTTGCGCACTGCGGGAAGCTCCAGGTGTGTCCGTTCAATCATCCACGGAGCGAACTTCACAATCTGCTTCGCGGGAAGAATCCTCTGTGCGATAAGTCTGCGGATAACCATCTCACTGACCCGGAGTGCAGCGGCAGCCTGTTGCATGGTAATCCACAGCCGCTGATCTGGTGGTGGACAGGCAGGAAAGCCGTTTGTATGTCGGACATGTTGCACGCGCTTCTCCGTCCAAGTGTTGCTGTTGCCGGTGCGATAGCCCAGCCGGTTCAGGATAGAAACAATCGACGCGTCTTCACAGACTAAAGCGAGCTCACGAATCAACTCGGTTACTTCTTGGGAGTTGATGTGGTTGTGATAGCCGGTCCGGTTCTTGGGCACGGTGAGCTCGGTGTGTGAACCCCCAGCCCAGTGCAGACTTGAGGTGGACGGAAGGAGGATCGTCCGTGGTGTTCGCGACTACTTCCTGCAGTACGGTGCGCAGAATGCGTTTCTTCAGTGTTACCGGGGAACGAGGATGGTCCCAGAGCTGTTCCAGGTCATCGCCCAGTGCCAGCAGTTGTTGGCGCTGCTCGGCTGTGAGTTGTGGAGCCAGAACGCGGGCCTCTTCCAAACGCCGCTCCATCTCGGTGACGTGGGTCAAGGCATTATTCCATCGCTTTTCCAGTTCGGCAGCAACCAGACGGTTCTCCGGTTCCGTTACCTGATACTGCCGTTCGATGCGGCTGGCCTCATAGCGTGCCTTCTGAAGAGCGAGCTCCAGTGAACACCGCTTTTCATCGGTCTGGTTCTGAGTATGATCCAGTGCATCGAGCGCGGCCTGCACGCCCAGTGGACGCAGCGCTTCGAGGACTTCGATGGCCACTAACTGGTCTACCCGCGTGCCCGCGAAGGTAATGCAACTGCGAACCATGTGGTGACCTCGATCTCCAGCGCACCAATAACGCGGCAACAAGTCATGTTGTTTACTGCAAGTGTAAGCAACCTGGAGCGCGCGTCCACAACGACCGCAGCGCAATAATCCTGCCAGCAATGCGGGGCCCGTTTCTCACTGCGCCATTCGTACTCCCCATGCGTGCATTCCAACCGGCGTTGGCGCGGATCTGTTGCTGGTTGCGCATAAACTCTTCCCGCGTAATATACCCCTCGTGGTGGTCGGGGATCGTAACTTCCCACTCTTCCAGCGGGCGAGCGTGACCGCGCGTCTTACGCGCACGGCCATCCACGATAGCGGTGCGAGTATGGTTTCTTCCCCAAACGAAAACACCGGCATAGGTCGGGTTTTTCAGAAGTCCGAAAACACGAGGATAGACCGGTTCGATCCAGATCACCTTGCGGTGACCGGACGCGAGAGAGAGTGCAGGGATCAGCAGTTTCTCGTCGCGATACCAAAGTAGAACTTGGCGCACACTGCCCAACTCGCGAAACTTGCGGAAGATGCCCGCGATGGCTTCCTGAATCTGACGATCCGGAGTCTTCTCCATGCCTTCGTCTTCAGTGCGAACATAACCAACGGGGACCTGGGTCAGCACCAGGCCGCGGCCCACTTTCTGTCGACGTGCTTCCATCGCGCGTTGTCGAAGCAAGCTGATCTCGAACTCGCTCATGGTGCCCTTGAGGCCAAGCAGAAGCCGGTCGTTGAGCAGGCTGGGATCATAGATACCGTCATGATCGATGACCAATGTGCCGGCCATGGCGCAGAGGTCGATCAAGTGGTGCCAGTCGCGGTTGTTCCTGGCCAAACGGGAAGCTTCGAACGCCAACACCGCACCCACTTTGCCAGAGCATACTGCGGCCAACAGACGACCGAAACCCGGTCGCTCGACGGAGCCAGTTCCGGAGCGACCCAAGTCTTCATCAATGACAACCACACGCTGGAAGCCGAGCGCCTGCGCCCTTTCCCGCAAATCATACTGGCGTCGCTTTCCTTCCAGACGTGTGCGCACCTGCTGCATCGTCGACTGCCGGATATAGACGTAGGCCTCACGCTCAATGTGACTCGGTTGGATCTTCTCGCTCATCGCTCTCCTCCTCGACGCTGGTTGGGGTTGTGTTCACGGCTGCCATCAGCAAGTGACTTAGTAACTCGCGGCAACTCTGTTGCGTGGTCTGCGGCAACTCGTGTGTGTGGGGAATTTCCCAGAGCAGAACTCCCTGGCGTGGTGGGCTCATCAAACGCACCTCCTGGCGAAGATGCTTCTGAGACTACCGTGCTTGTCTGTTCTGGAGTCCACTGCTGTGCATCGACCAGTTCGCGCAGTACGAAGAGAGCAGTGATTGCCAGACTGGGACGTTCCATAATCTCCATCCCATGGCAGCCATCCTCATCCAGCATCCACTCTGGGATCAGAATCTGCATTCCACTGGGAAGCGCCACCTGTACTTGCTGCAGTCCGAAGGAGGAACACTTTCGCATCCTCGTTACTATCACTCCGTAATGCGGATGATGAGGATAGTGGATCGTCGCAGTGCTTAAAACATGGTAGTGTGTGAGTGCTTTGCAGAGACCGGACGCTACCAAGGTCGCCGGGTTCCGCACCTGGAACTCGCTTGGCCGCTTTGTCAACAAAGGCGAGCGTGGCATCCTCATTTTGGCACCCATGGTCCGGCGCAATCGCGAAGAGCGTGACCCGCTAGAAGAAGAAACGGTCGCGTCGAACCGCCAGGTGTTGGGATTCCGCGCCGCCTACGTATTCGATGTGAGCCAAACCGGAGGAAACGACTTGCCCCACTTGACCGAGGTCCAGGGCGACGTGGTCGGTCTCCGCGAACGCCTGACGGGATGGTTGGCAGAGCAGGCCATCACGGTCACCCATTCCATCGACATCGCACCCGCCCGGGGTGTCTCTTCCGGCGGCAGGATTGCTCTGCTTCCGGGCTTGCCTGCCGCCGAGGAGTTTTCAACTCTAGTCCATGAGGCTGCCCATGAGCTGCTGCATCGGGGCGAGCGGCGCCTCGAGACTACCAAGCAGATTCGTGAGACCGAAGCTGAAGCCGTGGCGTTCGCGGTGTGCGAATCCCTCGGGCTCGAAACTGGAAGCGCTTCTGCTGATTACATCCAGCTTTGGCATGGCGATGCACAGTTGCTGACTGCTAGCCTAGAGATTGTTCAACGAACCTCCGCCCAGATCCTCGGAGCTCTGTATCCCTCGCTGCAGCGAATGGCCGATAAAGCGGAGGCCCAAGGGTCAGCTACAAGTCCCCCTTGTGCTTGCGTTCTTGGCGACTAGGGATTCGCCTATAGAGACGATGAAGACAGGGCGCAAGCCCTTGACAATCGGTTGAGAAAAGCAAGGAACCCCTTGTTCGG